>JGI20156J14371_10002266_pt1 | contig 15343 bp, 12 predicted proteins | sample COG_06_FD_14371 | JGI IMG/M metagenome (IMG submission 14371)
CACCATTTAGATTTACAGCAATGATTTGGGCGATTGGTTTTGGATTTTTATTTTTTGGTGAGTTACCTAAACTACAGACATATTTTGGAACTCTATTGGTGATTTCAACAGGAATTTATACTTTTCGACGAGAATACTTAAAAAACAAGATATCGCTGGGAAATTACGAGTCTTAAGATAACTTTGAAAGTTTTGGCTTAAAATTAATTTTATTTGCGACAACTCAAATTTAAGTCGCATCTAACTTAACTGAGTAGTTTTAAATTGAATTTTAAAATGGAAAGTAAACGGCAACACCGAAAAAAATAGCCATCCAAATCAGACCCTTTGCAAAGTAAAACGTAAATATGCCAACCCCAATTACTTTTCCGTATCTTGTCCAAAAGGGCTTCGGTTTTGAAAATATATTTTTGTTCGCCATAAGTGCTATCTTTGCATGGTTAGAGTACCGTTCTAACCTTCCATATTTTGATTCAATTTAAAAATCTTAGCTGGCTAGTAAATCGTGGGGACCATTGTTTTGGCTGGCTATTGAGTTGCATGGCTCGTACCTAGTAAATGAAGGAATACTTTTGGCAGGTCCCCATGCTTGGAGTGATTCTCTTAGAGCATTTTTTTGTCGATGTCAATCCTGACAGATTTAGTCAAGTATGAATTTGTAAGCGTAATAATTCTGCTCAGTTGCCGCTATCGTGAAAATTAATGCATAAATATTGTGCAAAACTATCACTGCTTATTTAAATCAAAAATGTTAAAAGGTCTTAAATTTTTGGTAAAGTAAATTTTTATCCATTTTTTCAAAACAAAAATAACGATTTGCATTTTAATTTAAAAAGTAATTACATCCTTAAATATTAAAACAAGTTTTGGAGATTAAGTATGAAAGCTGCTGTCTTATTTGAGACTAATAAACCATTATCAATTGAAGACGTCTCTCTGAGAAAACCGATGCACAACGAAGTCTTGATACGGACGGCAGCTTCTGGTTTGTGCCATTCTGATGTTCACTTTATCGATGGTCACTTGCCTTACCCACTGCCAGTCATTTTGGGTCATGAGGCATCTGGTATCGTTGAAATGGTAGGTGAGGGAGTGACTTATGTAAAACCAGGGGATCATGTTATTTGCTGCCTCTCTGTCTTTTGTGGCGTGTGTAATAATTGCACTTCAGGTCGCACGAATATTTGTGTTGATGATAAAGTAAAAATGATGCCTGGAAAGGCAAAGAGATTACTCTGGGATCGACCTGAGCAACTGCACACTGGAATGAATATTTCAGGGTTTGCAGAAAATATGCTTGTTCACCAAAATGCAATTGTTAAAATAAGAAAGGATATGCCCTTAGATAAAGCCGCACTTATTGGTTGCTCAATCATCACTGGGTTTGGAGCAATCGTAAATACTGCTAAAGTTAAGGCAGGAGAGACAGTTGCAATTTTGGGTTGTGGCGGTATTGGGATGGCTGCTGTAAATTCGGCATTTGTAGCGGGTGCTGAGAGAATAATAGCAATAGATACGAATCCTCAAAAACTCAAACTTGCAAAAAAATTAGGAGCCACACATCTTATTAACCCAAATGATGGGGACGTGGTTGAACAAGTCAAAGAAATTAGTGGAGGCGGCGTTCAAAAATCAATTGAATGTTTGGGTATGAAATCGACTGCCGAGCAGTGTTTCAATATGTTGGGTATGGGTGGAACGGCGACTATTGTGGGATTGCTTCCACAAGGCGTTTCAATTGAAGTAAATGGATTTGACTTGTCGCGTGAGCGCCGGATCCAAGGATCTTGGATGGGCTCAAATCAGTTTCGTTTAGATATGCCAAGAATAATCGAACTGTATATGCAAGATCGGTTAAAACTCGACGAATGGATAACAAAAAAAATAAGTTTAGAAGAAATTAACCATGGCTTTGATTTGATCAGAAGTGGTGATGGAATGCGGTCTGTTATTGACTTTGAAGCAAATTAAGTGGGAAATGTTCAATTATTCAATTAATTTGATGATAAAAATCAAAAAAAATAGATGTATTAAAAATTTTTTCTAATGCATAGTTAAATTAAATTAGAACATTTCTGGGAGTTGTTTTGCGAATCTCTTTAAAGTCATTGCTCTACTTAAATACTGCGATCGAACTTCAGAGCATTAAGAAAGCCTCCAATAAACTGCACGTCGTACCGTCAGCGATTTCATCAGCGATTGATTTAATTGAACAAGAAATGGAACTCAAGTTAATCACGCGTTACCCCTCCCGCGGTATACAGCCCACGGAAACTGGTAAACTTATAATTAAGAAAATTAATATTTTGCTTGATAATTATTACAGTTTAATTTCTGAAGGAGCTGAGGTTAAAAACAGTCTAAGTGGAACTTTACGATTGGCTCTTGGGGTGGCGGCAGCGGCAACTTTTATTCCTACTTTGATTCAACCATTGATAGACAAGAATAGTGATATAACGCTAAAACTTTTCGAAACGGATAATGAGCAAGCCCAAAATGGTCTTCTAAACGGAGATTTTGATGCAATCATATTTCTAAGCGAAAATGTGAAACCGGGCTTTACTTGTGAGAACTTAATGAAGGCACCTCCATATATACTCGCACCAAAGGATTACTTTCCTCGATCCCAAAAAACAGTGAGTCTGTCTCATTTTAATGAGTTACCGATGGTGCTTCTAAACCTTCCAGGGGTTAGTGAGTATTATAACTCTCTGTTTGAAATCAATAAAATTCGTCCAAGGGTGGTTGCTACTGCTAAAACAAACCAAATGGTACGAAGTCTTGTTGGTGCAGGGCTAGGTTGCTCGCTTTTAAATTTAAAAGGTGCTGCTGACACGACGGCAGCTGGTGATGAGGTAAGAATTCTCAAACTTGAGGGGGTTCTAAGACCTATGGAGNTAAAACTTGGCTTTAACGAGGAGTATCAACGGAAACTTGTTAAAGCATTTATAATAGAATGTAGAAATTANTTTAGGTCCTCTCAGGCTCTAGAGTTTTTGGTNTCTTAGAATGNAATACAACAAANAGCACAGTAACTTNAGTAAACTAAANACCTTTTGGGGAGAATTTTAATGAAAACAGTATTTCTGCTTTTTGATAGCCTAAATAGACTGATGCTTGAACCATATGGTTCAACCCTTTTTGAAACTCCAAACTTTAAGCGGTTAGCGAAACAATCAATAACCTTTGATAAACATTATATAGGATCCATGCCATGTATGCCAGCAAGGCGAGATATGCAAACGGGACGGCATTCATTTTTGCACCGATCCTGGGGGCCGCTTGAGCCTTTTGATAATTCTTTTCCCGAAATTTTAAAACAAAAGAATGTATACTCTCACTTAATTTCGGATCACTATCATTATTGGGAAGATGGAGGTGCCACCTACCATACGCGATATAATTCGTTTGATTTTATTCGTGGTCAAGAGTCAGACCCTTGGAAAGTCCTTTTAACATCGCCTATTGAGCGAATAAAAGAGAAATATCATTCAAGCCAGAATGATCCAAATGATAAACAAAATCCTTACAATTACATGATAAATCGGGAATTCATCAAGGATGAGGCCGATTTACCATCAGTAAAGTGCTTTAAGGCTGGATTTGAGTTTTTAGATATTAATAAAGATGCAGATAATTGGTTTCTTCAGATAGAAACATTTGATCCCCATGAACCCTTTTTTGCTCCTGAGAGACTCCGAAAGGCCTTCGAAACAAATTATAAGGGCCCCATCTTGGACTGGCCTCGATATGCCAAAGTAACGGAAACGCCGGATGAAGTTGCAGAGCTTCGTGCAAATTATATGGCACTCCTAACATTATGTGATGAACTGCTTGGAGAAGTTTTAGACTATTTTGATAAACACGATCTTTGGAAAGATACTGCACTAATTTTAGGAACTGACCACGGCTTCATGTTGGGTGAGCATGAGTGGTGGGCAAAAAACAGAATGCCTTTATATGAAGAAATATCACATATCCCACTGTTTATTTACCACCCTGACCATAAATCAAAGATGGGTGAACGACGAAACGCTCTGACGCAAACTATCGATTTAATGCCAACAATCTTGGATATTTTTAAAGCACCTGTTCCAGATGAAGTCGAAGGCAAGTCACTTTTACCACTCATAAACGAAGAAATGGACTTACGAAAAAGTGCAATATTTGGTTATTGGGGTGGCGGCGTTAACTTAGCAGACGGTCAATACACCTACTTCGCCTATCCCGAAGATATGAAGAAACAAGATTTATATCAATATACCCTAATGCCTACTCACATGACAAAACCCTTTTCAATTGATGAATTAAAAGAGGCGACATTGGCACCGCCCTTTGACTTTTCAAAAGAACTTCCATTACTTAAAGTTCCTCACAAGTCGAAAGCTGACTCAAAGACACATTCTTATCATTTTCCAGAAAAAATGGAAGAAACGCAATCGGCTATTTACGATGTCTTGAACGATCCAAATCAATCCAAAAAAATTGAGGATCCTAAGGTAAAAAGTAAGCTTAATTCAGAGCTCTTGAGATTAATTAAAGAAAATGATGCCCCGACTGAAGCATTAATGCGAATGAAGAAAGCGCTGGGAAAATAAGTTTTTCATTATATGCAGATAACGGATGACGGCTTAGGTCTTCATCAGTCATAAAATTAGGATAAGTTTTAATGAGTAGTATTAATAATTCGGAAACCTTCTACGATGCAATTGTGATTGGAGCAGGTTTCTCTGGCATACAGCAGTTGCATTTTTTAAGAGACAAACTTGGTTTAAACACATTACTTTTAGAGGCTGGTGAGGCCGTCGGTGGGACATGGTATTGGAATCGTTATCCTGGTGCACGATGTGACTCGGAGAGTCATACATATTGTTTTTACTTTTCAGAACAAATACTGAAAGAGTGGAGTTGGAGCCAAAAATATCCAGGTCAGGAAGAAATCTTATCCTATTTAAATTTTGTCACTGATAAACTAGAGTTACGTCCAAATATTCTGTTTAGAACTCGTGTAGCCGAAATGAACTACTTTCAGTCTCAAAATCGTTGGGTGGTAAAATCAACGAAAGGAGAAAAGTTTAGCGCACGTTATGTAATTTCTGCGGTCGGGTGCTTGTCGTCCGCTAACTCACCTAATATCAAGGGCAGAGATAATTTCCAAGGCGAGCTCTATCATACTGGGCAATGGCCTCACGAAAAAGTTGATTTTAAAAATAAAAAAGTTGCTGTCATTGGTACTGGATCTTCTGGAATTCAGGCTGTGCCAATTATTGCAAAATCAGCTAAGGAGCTGACTGTCTTTCAGCGTACACCAAATTTTAGCGTACCAGCAAGAAATGCTGATTTATCCCACGAGTTTTTATCTCAATTCAAATCAAAAACGTCCTACTATAGAGAAAAGATGAAAGCAGCTCGGCACGGACATCCTTGGCAAGCTCCAGACATTAGCGTGCGTGAAACTTTGTCAATAGAGAGGGAAGAGATACTTGAGGCCGCATGGAGAAAAGGAGGGTTAAGGTTTAGAGAAAGTTTTGGCGACACTTTAACTGATCTTGAGTCGAACAAGCTTATGTCCGATTTTATTAAACGAAAAATTCTTGAAATTGTAAAAGACCCAAATAAAGCAAAAATTCTTAGTAATTTTGATCATCCTTTCGGAACAAAGAGGCCCGCGTTAGACACAGATTACTTTGAAACGTTCAATAAAAAAAATGTGAATTTAATTGATATTCGACAAGATCCGATACAAGAGATAACAAACGTTGGATTGGAAACTGAAAGTCAAAAATTTGATTTTGATATGATTATTTTTGCAACTGGATTTGATGCATTAACTGGTTCTCTTTTGAAGATGGAGATAATCGGCGAGGGTGGCCGCCGTCTTGCTGATGATTGGAAGGATGGTCCAAGAACTTATCTTGGGCTCCAAGTAGCCGGATTCCCAAACTTTTTTATAGTGACTGGACCAGGTAGCCCATCGGTTTTAACAAATATGCCTCAAGCAATTGATCAAAATGTGAGTTGGATTACGGATTGTATTTCTTACATGAAAGAAAATAACTTTTCAAAAATCGAACCTAAGAAAGAGTTTATGTCGGACTGGATGGAGCAGGTGCAAAAGGCGGTCGAGGGCACGCTTTTTCCGATTGCTAAGCATTCATGGTATTTGGGTGCTAATATCCCAGGTAAACCGCAAGTTTTTATGCCGTATGTTGGGGGATTGAATCAATATCGTAAAATTTGTGATGATGTTGCAGCGACTGGTTATAATGGATTTCAATTCTCAACGTGATGGTGTTTCTTTGACCTCTAAATAACCTAAATTTGGTCACTAAAGACCAATGGGATAGAAAATAAGATTGGGTGCGTTAATGAATAAACTAATAAAAAACCATGCCGTAATTGATGGTAAGACAAGCTCACCTAACCATTTCCCGATTGACCCAAAAGATTTAGGAAGTGTTGATATTTATCCTAAAGGTTCTTTTGAGGCAGGGAGTTTTCAAACCTTTAAACTGGTTTATACGGCTGGAAAATATGGAGTTGACGATTCTGGTTCTCTGAGGGTTTGCTTCAGGTTTGCCAGTGATCAAAGTAAACCTCAATTTGATGACCCCAAGGGATCAAATTATACGACAGTTATTGCGTCCAATGGTGCAGTGCTCAATTCAAGATACGATCCCAAGGGCAATGTCCGACCTTGGGATAAAACCGTTTATATAAAAGTTGTAGATGGATTTTTGAAGGAAGGTGATACGATTACCATTAATTTTGGTGATAAGTCGGAGGGGTCCCCTGGTATGCGGTTGCAAACTTTTTGTGAGGATTCTTATGAATTTCATACTTTGATTGATCCAATAGCAACGTTTTGTTATCAGCCAGTAACTAACCAACCTGAAATAAAAATTATTCCTGGACAACCCATTCGGTTCATAGCGGTTATTCCTTCAATTTGTGAAGTGAACAAAGGATTCGCTATCCGGATTAAAGGGGAGGACTTGTGGGGGAACCCATCTGACCAATGCTCACAAACATTTTTACTAAAATCCAAAACGAAAATAAAAAACCTTCCTGATAGCATTACGTTGAAGAATGGAGACTTTTCCCACACTATAAGCAATTTATTTTCGTCTGACGAAGGTGAAATTTGTGTTGAGTTTTATGATAGCTCGAATAATCTTTGCTTTGTTACAAATCCTTCGAGACTTGAAAAAAAACCAAAACTAAAGTATTTTTGGGCCGATTTGCATGGTCAATCGGAGGAAACCATTGGCACTGGATCTGCAGAGCAATACTTTAAGTTTGCCAGAGACCTTGCGTTTGTGGATGCGACTGCTCATCAGGGGAATGACTTCCAGATGTCAAATGAATTTTGGTCTAAGTTGGATAATTTATGTGAAAAATTTGATATTGATCATGAGTTTGTCGCGGTACCAGGTTACGAGTGGTCAGGCAACACAAGTCTGGGAGGGGACCGCAATGTGTTTTTTCCAACTAAAGGACGAAAAATTCGACGATCCTCACACGCTTTAATTGCCGATCGGTCTGATTGTACTACTGACTGTGATACTGCAAACGATCTATTTGAGGCATTTGCTGCTAATAATGAGTTTGATGTTATTTGCTATGCACATTGTGGTGGTCGATATGCTGATATTAATTTTGCTCATGATGCTCGCTTTGAAAAGTCGGTTGAAGTTCATTCAAGTTGGGGTACTTTTGAATGGCTTTTAGAGGACGCGTTTAAGCTAGGATATCGGGTTGGAATTGTTGCAAACTCTGACGGGCATAAAGGCCGTCCCGGTGCTAGCTACCCAGGAGCTGGTTATTTTGGAGCTATTGGAGGGCTGACATGCTTTTTAACCAATGAGCTAACTCGTAACTCCATAATGGACTGTATGAAAAAACGCAGGCATTATGCTACTACTGGTGGTCCTTCAGGACGACCGCTACTTGATTTGGAGATGAGTTTCTCCGAGACAGGACTTATTTTCAATGATGATCCTAGGTTTCACTCTGATAAAGGGGTTGCCTCTTTGCAAGCACTGATGGGTGATATTGTGAAGCTATCAAAGGGTGAAGCCTCTCTTAGGGTTAATATGACGTGTAGTTCTCCAATAGAACGGGTTGATATTTTTAACGGTCTTGAGTTGCTTGAGACAATCCGACCTTATAATGAGGAAGATCTCGGCCAAAGAATTCGTATACTTTGGTCGGGCGCTGAATACCGAGGGAGGTTCAGACAAGTAATTTGGGATGGTACGGTTATAACTGCCGGGAATAAGATACTTGAATCAAAACCGATTAATTTTCTCAACAAAGATAAAAAGTTAACCCAGAGGTCAGCCAATACGCTAGAATGGAATGCTTTAACTACCGGAAATGTAGGCGGTGTTGATTTATTCTTAGAAGCGACAGATGTTGGGACGATTGCTATCGATACGCCGCTTATAAAATCAGAGTTTAAAGTCAGTGAAATTGGTTTTAATGATACTATTTTTGAAAACAACGGAGTTCTACCTCGAATATTAAAAGTATTTCGGATGCCTAACGTGAATAATTATAAGACGCTCAAATTCACGAGAAAGATTGAATTGAAAGACGTAGGAGATAACCCAATTTATATCAGAGTATTCCAAGAAGATGGAACATATTGTTGGAGTAGTCCGATCTATATTTACCGATAATAAATGTCTAGAATGTACCGTCATGTCAAAGGAAAACAGCCAAGTGATCAAAGTTACAAATAATGTCATTGGCTTTGTTGGTCTTGGTAAAATGGGCGGTGGAATGGTTCAGAATTTGATTTCAAAAGGAGTTCAGGTGGCTGTTTTTGATAAGAACCGTGAAAGTCAAATACTTTCCCAAAAAGTAGGGGCTCAAGTCTTTGATTCAGCGGCAGAGCTGGTGCAGGCTGTCTCAATAGTTTTCCTTTGTCTTCCTTTTAGGCCAGAAATTGATGATGTTTTGTTTGGTGAGAATGGTATTGTATCTGCCTCAAAAAAAAATATTTTGATAGTAGACACTTCCACAATATATTTTAACGACGCACAAGACTTTGAGGAAAAGCTTCTCAAATATGATATAAGATACGTCGACTGCCCAATTTCTGGCCTGCCAAAAAGAGCAAAAAATGGCAGCCTAACAATGATGTTTGGAGGATCAGTCTCTGACTATAACTTGGTTTGTCCATATTTAAAACTTATGGGAAGCTTTATAATTCATTGTGGGGATTGTGGGACAGGTCAACTAATGAAAGCTTTCAATAATGCACTTTATAATATCAATATTGCAGCGATGTCTGAAATGCTACCACTGGCTGTAAAAGCTGGTTTGAATTTTAATCATATAGCAAAGATGTTCATGAGCGGTTCAAGTCGAAGCTTTGCATCGGAGCATTTTTTGCCGAAGATCATGGAAGGAGAGTTTAAAGGAGATTATTCAATGGGTGATGCCTATAAGGATATTGAAAATGTGAAAAGAGCCATTCAAAATGTTTCACTAGAACTCCCATTATTTGATGGAATGGTTAAGGTTTACAAAGAGTCTCTAGATCAGGGTTATGAACAGCATTCTAAAAGTGCGATGCTGAAGGTTTATGAAAAAAAGTTAGGTATAAAGTTAAAATAAAACAAAGTAATGTTGAGTATTGTTTGATTTCAGAAAAGGAAAATAGATGGCAAGTGAAATTATGACGGTGATCGTCACGGGTGGAGCAAGCGGTATTGGAGAGTCCGTATCACGCTCTATCATTGAAAGAGGTGGAAATGTTGGCATTATCGACCTTGACACAGCAAGAGGTGAGGACTTAGCAGAAGAGCTTGGAACTAAATGTTTTTTTAGCAAAGCAGATGTGAATGATGAAGCACAGCTTTCAAGCGCTTACTTCTATTTAAAAGAATGTCTGCCAGATATTACGGGCTGCGTCGCTTGTGCGGGGATAAGACCAGTAAGAAATCCTATTCAAGAGCACTCTCTAGAAGATTTTAGAAAAGTAATGGACAACCATTTATCTGGAACTTTTTTAACCTGCAAAATTGCAGGGTTAGATATGGCGTCGCGTGAATTTGGTTCCATTGTGACCTTAGGATCTGCGTTGGCCGTTCGTCCTGGGCCCGTACTCGGTTATGGTGCTGGTAAAGCAGGAATCGTTAACCTCAGTCAATCACTGGCAGTTCAGTGGGGCAAAAAGAATGTACGAGTAAATTCTGTTTGCCCTGGATGGGTAGACACACCATTTATTCGACAGCAAGAAAAAGAAGGACGTGATCTTTCGCCAATTACTAAAATTACACCGATGGGGCGATTAATCGAATCTCAAGAAATTGCAGAATTAATTCTTTTTTTACTTTCTAGAGCATCTAGTGCAATGACTGGATCAGTAGTCGTGGCAGATGGTGGCATTACTTTGGCCGGTGGGTATCTGCCTTATGGTGAGATTCCATAACAAATATTTGTTCAATATTGAAATTGGTTAATGGACTGTAACAAAACCTATAGAGCTTAAAACCTATAGAGCTTAAAATGATCAAAAAAAATGATTTACAAGAACACTAAGTTTTGTTTTTGATCATACAAATTTTATGATACCACCGAAAAACATATTGGGGGATGTTAATGACGGTACAAGAAAAAACGATAGAAAAAAAATCGACTTGGAACTTTAAACCAGAATTCCCAGTTGAAAACTCGCCATTATTCTATTGGCCGTTCTCGTTGAGTAAAATTGGGCTATGGGTCAAAGCAAATTATTTGTCACTTTCAATTAGAATGTTCGTAATTGGTTTGGCGGTTCTTACTTGGGCAGTCGCGACTCCAGCTTTGGAGACATGCACAGTGTTTTCTCCAGGTTGGATGTTTTGGGTGTATGCAAGAAACCTGATTTTAATTACTGCAGTGGCAGGTGGACTGCATTTATTTCTGTACACATTTCGGGGTCAAGGGAACAAACTTAAGTTTGACCACAAATGGATGACAGAGGGGAGTAGACTTTTTTCCTTTAAAAATCAGGTATTTGATAATATGTACTGGACATTGGTTTATGCCGTTTCTTTCTGGACTGGCTTTGAAATTATATTCCTTTGGGCTTATGCTAATGATTATTTGCCGCAGATAGACTGGCAGTCCAATCCAGTGTGGTTCGTAGCATTAATATTCTTGATCCCAATCTGGCATTCCATGCATTTTTATTGGACACATAGAGCTCTCCACTTTAAACCAATATACAATAGGGTTCATTCGGTTCACCACCGAAATGTGAGCATTGGGCCCTGGTCTGGATTGTCGATGCATCCGATTGAGTCTTTCATTTACTTAACCTCAATTGGTATTCACCTCGTTATCGCGTCAAGTCCTTTCCATTTGATTTTTCACCTTCAGTTTTTAGTTTTTAATGCAGTTATTGCTCACAGTGGGTTCGAGGGTATAGTGTTCAAGAATAAAAAAATAATAGATGTCGGTAGATTTCACCACCAGCTCCATCATAAATTTTTTGAATGTAATTATGGTAATGCAGAAATGCCATGGGACCGATGGTTTGGAACATTTAATGACGGTTCAGATGGAGCAATGAAAGAAATACGGAAAAACAGAATACTCTGAAGTACTGCCTAATTTAGGTTAAAGGCTCGTTGGCTACCATAATATAAAGGTATTGGTAAAAGTAAATTATTATAAATACCACACCTAGTGCGAGAACTACTCCTATTGCGTTGTCACTTAAACTTTTTGGTTTAAAAACTTTTTGATAGGTCGCTTTCAAAAGAAAGAGCAATGTCTTATAAAAGTTAGTAATGATCATAAATTTATAACATCCTAATTTGGTAGCACTTAAAAACCGCCGATTAGCACGCGATTAAGAGGAACTTTAATATGATGAGGCTGCTAATATCAATACTATTCTTCATGCAGTGGGCCTACATGCCAATGGCAATAGCTGGCGATATTTTAAAAGGGTTTGAAGCCTATAATAAAGGGGATTATTCGGGGGCCTTCATCGAGTGGGAAGATTTAGCTGCGAGTGGAGATGCCGTAGCACAGTCAAGTTTAGGTATTATGTATCATTTGGGTCAGGGAGTTTCTCAAGACGATTTTAAGGCTTTCGATCTCATTAATCGGTCCGCTCGGCAAGGATTTGCTCCAGCTCAAATGTCATTAGGCCACTTTTATGAAAATGGTCTCGGTACTAGACCGGATCAAGCCCGAGCTTTCATGTGGTTTTCAATTGCTGCTTCATCTGATAAATCAGCGCAAACGTTGCTGGAATTGTTAAAAGCTAAAATGACGGCCTCTGATATAAATGCTGCAACTGCTTTGTATAATCAATGTTTAAAGTCCAAGCGAACCAAATGTTAATTAAACCACTTAATTGTGGTTTTAAGAATTTTTTTTTGAACCATAATCTTGATCAAGGAATAACATTAAAATGCTAAATAGCAATCTTTTGGCTACTCAGACTGGGCGATTATCTCCACGTTTCGTAGGCATTTTTTTAATGATTTCATGTTCAATATTGATAAGCTTTGGAGGACTAATTTATAGGTCGTTTGAAGACATTGAAATCTTGGAGATTGTTTTTTTAAGATCTTTAGCACTTATAACTTATATGTCCTTTTTTTTATGTTTTAAATATAAATCACTGGTGATTGTGCACATAAAAAGTATTGGATACCGCGGGCTTTTAGCTAGTGGAATTTTCTGTTTAGCTCAAGTGTCTTGGTTGATCGCTCTTAAATATACCTCAGTTGCTAATGCAACATTTACTCTTTGCATAACGCCATTTGTTACGGCAGTCGTCGCCTATTTTTTTATCAGAGAAAGTATTTCGCGCATTACTTTTTTTACGATGGTTATAGCTATGATTGGTGTGACAATAATGATAGTTGGTGGATTTGAGACTGCCGATAACAGAGGCCTGTTATTTGCTATCTGTACATCCGTAGCTTTTGCAGTTTTTGCAGTTCTGCTAAGAGCTAATCGAAAGTTAGATATGTTGCCAGTTTTGTTGGTAACCGGTTTGTTCATGGCTGCCGTAGGTGGGATTGGCGGATCATTTTCAAACGCCATTCCAATGTCTGATATAATGTTGTGTTTGCTGTGGGGCATGTTGTTGCAAGGCTTTGCACACTCATTGATGATCCGGGCCACTAGACTAATTTTATCTGCTGAGATAACACTTTTTATGTTGCTTGAGTTTACTCTTAATCCATTGTGGGTTTGGCTATTTATAAATGAGGTACCAACTTTTACGACTTTGTTAGGTGGTGGCGTCATTATCTTATCCGTTGGCGTTCTCGCCGGAAGTGAGATACGTGATACTTTTAAGATTAAAAAGGACGCCATTTAATGATTTATGACGTTATAACCGAACTTCCAGTTTATGTCGGTATGGGCGCAGTCTTAACGATCGCTCTAGGCGGGTTTTTAAGGGGGTTTCTTGGTTTTGGTGCTGCCTTATTAATTGTCCCCGTTTTATCTGCGATACTAACCCCAGAGAAGGCATTGGTAATAGTGTTCTTGATTGAGTTGCCAACTGTTATTTATTTAATGCCAGGGGCGTTTAAGCAAGGTGATCCGAAAACAGTTGCCCCAATAATATTAGCTATGTTCTTTACCATTCCCATTGGAGTATATTTTCTTGTTTCTACAGACCCTGATATTATCAAAATCGTGATTTCTTTATTAGTACTTGCGATGGTTGCACTTCTCGCTACTGGATGGAAGCCTCAAAATGAGATTAAACTTGGGACTATGCTTATCGTAGGAAGCTTATCAGGTCTTATAAGTGGTGCTGCGGGAGTCGGTGGTCCACCTTTTGTTACGGCTTTAATGGCGCGAAATGAAAGTCCTGAGAGAACACGATCTAATATAATTTTAAGTCTAAATTGTATGTCCTTACTTACGATCGCAAATTACTTTTATAGTGGATTAGTAACGGTTAATTTGTTATTGCTTAGTTTAACGTTAGTTCCTGTATATGTGGGATGTACGTGGTATGGGGCTCGATATTTTGGAAGCTCTGGAAACCATTACTTTAAGAAAGCAGCATTATTCATGCTTGCCTTAATATCCGTGGTAACAATTGCTTTGAGCTTTAAATAGAAAAGGAAAAACTAATGACAGTATCTTATCCTAACACAGAACTTTTTATTAATGGAAAATGGCGAGCAGCCTCATCAAACGATTGGTTGGATGTAATTAATCCAGCGACGGAAGAAAGTGTTGGGAAAGTTGCTGTGGCCCAGATAAGTGACCTTGATGAAGCATTAGATGCCGCGAATGCGGCCTTCAAATTGTGGCGCAATACTCCCCCCTTTGCGAGATATAAGATTATGCGTCGGGCCGCAGATCTGCTCCGTGAGCGAGCTGATAGCGTGGCAAAAATTATGACAATAGAACAAGGTAAGCCTATCGCTGAGGCAAAAGGAGAGACAATGCTTGGGGCTGATACGATTGATTGGTATGCCGAAGAAGGAAGGCGCGCGTATGGCAGAGTTATTCCATCTCAATTAGCCAACGTGAATCAAATTATTATTAAAGAGCCTGTTGGACCTGTAGCAGCATTTTCTCCTTGGAACTTCCCAATTAACCAGGCAGTTCGAAAGATTTCTGGTGCAGTGGCGGCAGGTTGCTCAATTATACTCAAAGGGCCAGAGGATACGCCTGCAAGTTGTGCCGAACTTGTACGAGCCTTTGTTGATGCGGGAATTCCTGACGGAGTGATAAACCTTGTATACGGTGTTCCCGCAGACATTTCGAATTATTTAATCCCACACCCAATTATTAAAAAGATATCTTTTACAGGCTCTACTGCTGTTGGAAAAGAGCTTGCATCCTTAGCGGCACAACACATGAAACTTTCGACAATGGAACTTGGAGGTCATGCTCCAGCAATAGTTTTTAATGACGCTGATCTTACAGCAGCACTGGATGTTCTCACGACACAAAAGTTCAGAAATGCTGGGCAGGTGTGCGTCGCTCCAACTCGGTTTTTGGTCCAAGATGAGCTTTATGAAAAATTTGTTGATGGATATGTCAAATTGGCCAAGGAAGTGAAACTTGGAAATGGACTTGATTCGTCGACCTCTATGGGACCTCTGGCTCACGATAGACGCTTGGCTGCCGTCGAAGAGTTGGTTCAAGATGCTGTTGATTTAGGGGCAAAAATACATTGCGGTGGTCAGCGGCCAAAAAATGTTGGCTATTTTTATCCTCCGACAGTCCTGACTGGTGTTCCAAAGTCTGCCAGAATGATGAACGAAGAACCTTTTGGTCCTGTAATTCCAATATCGTCGTTTAAAACTGTTGATGAAGTGCTAATGGAAGCAAACCGTCTGCCATATGGCTT
>JGI20156J14371_10002271_pt1 | contig 15314 bp, 12 predicted proteins | sample COG_06_FD_14371 | JGI IMG/M metagenome (IMG submission 14371)
TCCGTTGTTGCCGCTTCGTTGTAGTTCGAAGCATTTTCATTGGTGCATCCAGGAACGGCTGCACCGCATGTGCCGGTGAAGTCGTGTGCGCCGACATAATCCCAAGTATTCGCATCGTAAACAATCCATTGTGAATCATCAGCATTTGTGCCTGCAGAGGCTGCCCAGTCGTATCCAATGCCCTGTGTTACAGATGATTTACGGACAAGGGTGTGATTTGCGGTTGCCTCTGAAACTCCTGCAACATCCCAACCACTGCCTGGATCCCCTTCAAAATTTCCAATAATATCGATAAAGGAATAGTTGTCCTCGGTACCAAGCACCAAGGCATATGAGTCGTCGCCATTGAAGAAAGCACTCCCTGTCTGATCGGTTTCCACGATAACTTGAGCATCACTGCCTCCATTCGCCCAAACGAAAACATCGCCTGGATTGATTGTCGCCCCTTCATTGAATGTGTTCCAGTATTCATGCACCCCAACGGTGGACGGTGCATTTGCAGTTGAGGCAATAGCATAGGCCGTCAAATCAATGGCCTCATCGGTGGCATTGTATAATTCCAGGTATTTGGTATTACCGCCGTCAGATTCGGAATACTCAGAAATAAAAAGTCCGCATTGGGCAAACATTCCGGATGTGAATCCAAGGAACGCCATTGCCAAGAGCAAATTTAGTGAACGCATAATGTGAGATTTGGTGTTACAAGTTTCGGATGCAAGCTACCTAAAACTCGACAAATCAGGGCATTCTGTGGATAAATATGGTAAAACGTTAAGCCTACGGATACATTCACAACAGCAAATCAGGCAGGCAATTGGCGGAAAGTATGGCGATGATGTGGGGTAATCCCATGACTGACAATGGCTTGACGGTGGCTTTTCGTAGGATATCCCGCATTGGAATCCCAGCCATACTGCGGATGTTGCGCATGCAGCGACATCATGGCCTCATCCCGATGCGTTTTCGCCAAAACACTTGCCGCTGCAATCGAAGCAAATCGACCATCACCTTTGATAAAGCATTCGTATGGAGGCAATCCATCTTCGGTTACAAAATGATTCCCATCGATGAGCATAAATTCCGGAGTCACAAGGAGCTGTTTGGTCGCTTCACGCATTGCCTTCAAGGAGGCCTGAAGAATATTGATCTGATCAATCTCGGCAGGCGACACATGAGCAACAGCCCAAGCGACGGATTCCGATTCAATTCGAATGCGCAAAGCATCACGCACCTTTTTACTCAGTTTTTTGCTATCGTCCAATATCCCTTCACGGACCAATTGCACTGCAAATGCGGGGGGTAAAATGACAGAAGCTGCAGTCACGGGACCCGCAAGGCATCCACGGCCCGCCTCGTCACATCCTGTCTCGAGTCTCAGCTCTTCGATCCAAGGCTCTAGACTCATGGCTTCAAGACGTGTGAAACGGATTGCCACATCCGCTCGGCAGACCGTTCCCAAGAAAAATCCTGAGCACGCTTTAAGCCTCGCCGAATGGACTCACTTCGAAAATCATCGTCTACATCTAATTTCCGCATCCAACTCGCAATGCCTTTCGCATCATCAGGCTCCACCAATGCAGCTGCTGCGCCCCCACAAACTTCTGGCATCGAAGTTCGATCACTCGCAATCACCGGCACACCGCAGGCAAATGCCTCTACGATGGGCACTCCAAATCCTTCGAACCAAGGAATGAAGACCAATCCTTGTGAAGCGCCAACCACTTGGGCCAGTTTCGCTCGGTCCAACCGACCGCAAAAATGGACGCCTCGCTCGCTTTGCATCTCATCCGTCCACATCGATGCGCCAACAATCAGCAACTCAGCCTGTCCCCCCAACAAGCGATAGGCGCGATACGAATCCAGCAATCCCGAAATGTTCTTGCGTGGATGCAAACTGCCCACAAAAAGAAAAAATGGCTGACCACCCGTAAATTCGTTGCGCTGGTCCTGGCGAATCGCCTCCGAATCTAAGACCCTATATTCATGTGACGGGGCATTAGGGACCACCTGAATCTGATCAATGGGCACTTGAAATTGAGTGGCAATGTCCTGCCGAGAATGATCCGAGACCGTCAAAATTTTTGCCGCTATTTTGGCAAATTCAGGGAATCTGCTTCGGTAATACCGGGCCTCCCGTGCTGGCATCCACTCAGGATGATGCATGAAATTCAAATCGTGAAACACCGGAATCTGAGGCACCTGAGTTCGTCGGCTGAGCATGCCGTCTGTCGAAAGAAACACATCCGCCTTCCAGCGTTTTAGCTGGCGGGTAACAGAATAGTCAAACCAAGCGTCGTACAAGAATGGACGGCGCGCCGGCGGCAACAGCCGAACTTCCGACGCATTATTGCCATAGCAAAACTCGGTTGAGGGGGCGCGGTCAAAAATCAGCTGAAATTCGTGTTCCGGATGAGCCGAAATGAGCCGTTGGTAGCATTCGTGGGTAAACCACCCGATGCCTTCCAACCGGCCCGGAATCAATAATCGTGCGTTCAATGCGATGCGCGCCATGGTTGCGAAGATAGGTTGACAATTCTCCGCTGCATATGCCGTTATTTGCATGCAGCATCCATGGAAATCGGTTGAGCATCTCATTTTGAAACAATTCCTCAAACATTTGTCTTGGTTGATGATTCTCAACCTCGCTGTCAAACCGGCTTATTTGCTGATCATTGACACCAAAATTCAGGACTTGCTCGGACCGGAAGAGTTTGGTCGGTATTTTCCGTTGTTGAGCCTTTCCATCTTGCTCAACATCCTCTTAGATGCAGGGTTAGCGAATCATATGACGCGCCTCATCTCGGGCAATCCGAATGAGATTCATCAAGCTTTCCAACGAGGCTGGCGCACGAAGAGCGTGCTCTTCCCGGCGTACTTTGTTCTGCTCATGTCGATTGGATGGCTACTGGGCTGGAGGGGTGAATCACTGATTTGGCTGGCCTGGATCGGGATCAACCAGGCGTTGCTTAGTGCCATCCTATACATCCGTGCAGGCCTGCAAGGCATTGGCGCTCATCGCTCCGATGCGTGGGTATCGGTAGGCGATCGGAGCATGCTTTTCCTCTCCATGGGAGCGCTCATCTTTTCATTTGAACGATTCGAGCTTACATGGCTTTTAATGGGCACCTCTGTGGCGTTATTCCTCACGTGCATCATTGCACTTTGGCGACTGAAGAAACAAGCCTTGTTCGTCGACCGGTTGCCGTCACCACTCGGGGATGGATCGGCGAGAAACATACAAGAAGACCTAAAATCCGGATGGCCCTACGCCCTCCTGTTTTTATTGATGATGACGTACCATCGGGTCGATGGAATCATGCTCGAACGGTTGGCGCCTGACGGCGCGATTCAAGCCGGTTGGTACGCAATGAGTTACCGGTTCTTTGAAGCGGCCAATATGATTGGCTTCTTGTGTGCGACATTACTGCTCCCCTATTTCACACGCATGCTCGCGCAACGTGCAGATGTGCGACCGCTTGCCCGTTCCATGAGCAGCGTGTTGCTCGCAGTCGGTGCTTCCATTGCTTGGGCGTCGTGGTTTTTCCCCGAAGCATTTCTCGGTGCATTTTACGATTACGAGATTCAAGCAGCTGCAGGAATCCTTCCTTGGCTCATGATTTCATTCGCTGTTTTTGCTCAAGGCTATGTTTTCAGCACCTTGCTCACTGCCAGAGGAGATCTGCGTGTTTTGAATCGCATGGCGGCCGCTGGTGCATTGCTCAATATCACATTGAATGCGTGGTGGCTCAGCCAGGCATCTGCCACAAACGGCGGGATGGGTTGTGCCATTATTAGCGCCATCACACAAGGAGCGATGGTCGGAGGCCAGATTTATTTCTCCTTGCGCAATCACCCTGGAAGGCAGTGGTGGAAGCTGCTCCGCGCCCTGCTCCTGCATTCATTGGCCTGCTTTGCAATATGCAGCCTTCTAGCGCGTTGGGGAATCAACCCCAAACAAGCACTTTGGATCGCTCTGATCGGATGCCTCGCAGCTGGCTTGCTGCCGGGCGTCATTGATTTCCGATCCATGAAGAAGATGCTGTCCGAGAAGATGAATACCTTTGCCGACTCGTAGCTCCAATCCCATCGCATGAATTCAACCGATTCCACGCTCAACTCCACTCACTTGCTTCGCTTCATCTTCGACCGACGCAGGACCTTTTTAATCATCGGCACCATCGCGGCGGCGCTTTCATCTGTGGCTGCAATGCTGATGGAAGAGCAATTCAAATCCACGGTCATCATGTTCGCAACGCCACAGCACTCCATTGGCGAGCAATTCTACGAAGAAGTCAAACGAAACGATTTGTTGGAATATGGCGAAACAGAAGATGCGGAACGCCTGCTTCAAATCCTCAATTCCGACCGAATTCGCACCCGCATCATCGCCAAATACGACTTGTGGAAACACTATGACATTGAGCGGTCCACGCCAGGAGCTCAATCCCTTTTGGGCAAGGAATACAACTCCAACGTCGATGCACGGTTGACGCGCTATGGGTCCATCGAGGTAGCAGTCTTCGACCGAGACCCCCGTCAAGCTGCTGATATGGCGAATGACATCGCTTTCCTTGCGGATTCAGTAGCCAATCGCCTTCGGAATGAACGGGCTCAGGAAGCCTTGGTTTATGCGGGTTCGTCGCTGAATCAGGTGCAAGATGAAATCGAGCGCATGGAAGAGCAACTCGGCCGACTTTATGAGTTGGGGATCTACGACTTCGCCACTCAAATCGAAGGGTTGAACGAACAGTATGCCACTGCGATTGCAAAAGGTGCGACCGCGAATGCAGAGAAAATTCGAAAGCAAATGGCCGAGATTTCAACGCATGCCAACGATTTCAACAAGCTGACCAACCTCATCGAAGCGGCCTACGAGCGGGAAGCAATTCTGAAGAAACGATTCGAATTGATGAAGCTTGATGCCGAAACGCAAATGCCTTCTGCTTTTGTGGTGGACTACGCCACTCCTGCTGACAAAAAAGCCAAGCCCATCCGTTGGTTGATCGTCGTCATGAGTGTGGTGAGTACTTTGGCACTTGCTCTGCTCATCATGCTCGGTGCAGAAAACTTAAAGGAGCCACAGGCGGCATGATTCCAACCGCGAGGATACCTCGGTATTTTTATCCGGCCACAGGAGCCTACGCGGCCCTGCTCGCCCTCGCTTTTTATTTCGAATTTCCCTGGCTCGCCCTTTCACCACTTGTGATTGGCGTCGGCTGGATGGCGTTTCATCGACTGGATGCCTTGATGCTTTTTTTGGTGGCTTGCGTTCCCCTGAGCCTCAGCCTGGAAGATCTTGAACTTGGTGGAATTGGCGCTTATCTGCCAACTGAACCGTTGCTCGCAGGTGTTCTCGTATTGTTTTTCTTCAAGTCCGTTTCCGGTTGGCCGGTTCACCCTACCGTACTAAAGCATCCCCTTTCCCGCTGGGTGCAATGTTCGCTGTTGTGGATTGGAATAACCGCAATCGTGAGCTCCCATCCTCTCGTTTCTTTCAAATTTCTGGCGGCAAGGCTTTGGTTTGTGGTGGGATTCTTTTGGGTCCTGGGAGAAATGTTCCGGACGCAAAAAGCGCAACGCCATCAATTTATCCTGGCTTATGCATTCCCACTTTGCGCCGTCATAGTCTATACGCTCGTGAGGCATGCTGGCTTCGGCTTTGAAAAAGATGCCGGACACTGGGTCATGAAACCATTCTACAAGGACCACACGTCATACGGCGCGGTACTTGCCATGGTAATTCCTCCTATGCTCGCGCTCCTCAGCTGGAAACGGTTCTCCGCCTTTGTGAAAGCGATGATTGGTGTCGCACTCGTCATCTTATGCCTAGGGTTAGTCTTTTCCTACACCCGCGCGGCATGGGTGTCGCTTGCAGCTGTGGGGGCACTTTGGGGCCTAATGAAGGCGGGCATACAACTCAAAACACTCTTAATCGTGGGCTTCGCAAGCTTGGCGTTTTTGTGGTTTGCACAAGACTCCTTGCTCATTCAATTGGAGCGAAATCGCCAAGATTCTTCGGATGATCTAACGGAACATGTGGAGTCCATTTCCAATGTTTCAAGCGACGCATCCAACCTCGAAAGGCTGAATCGCTGGAATGCGGCCTTAGCGATGTTTCAAGAACGGCCATTGGTGGGCTGGGGACCCGGAAGTTATCAATTCGAGTACGCCCCATTTCAACGCTCCGAAGATCAAACAATCATTAGCACGAATAATGCAGACGGGGGCAATGCCCACAGCGAATACCTCGGGCCATTGGCGGAACAAGGTGTACCTGGCTTAGTGTTCGTTCTCGGGCTCTTGGGTTTTTGTTTGCACTTGGGCTTCAAGCTGCACCGCCAACTGAATGATTCAGAGCAAGCGCGACTGGCGATGGGGGTTTTCCTCGGACTGATGACCTACTTCGTGCACGGGGTGCTGAACAATTACCTCGACACAGACAAAGCGAGCGCCCTTTTTTGGGGGTTTTTCGCGCTGCTTTTGGTCTGGGATCGAACCCTAACGGACAAAGACGAGCAAAAAAGTGCAGCTGCCTCCTGAGGCAAGCAATCAGTGAAACCGGACGACCATGAGGGCCGTGTCATCAAAACTGGGCTCCTCTCCCTTGAAGCCCTTGACGGAGTCTATGAGCGCTGTTTGAACATCCTTCACCGGCATTCCCCGTCTTTCACGAAGGATGTCTTCCATTCGTTGCATTCCGTACGGCACTCCTTCCTCATTCTCTTGCTCCACCAATCCATCGGTGAAACACACCAAAGTGGAATCACGATCAAGCTGCACAACGCCTGTTTCCAATGAAGGAATCTCCCGGAACATTCCCAATCCCACAGATCCCAACTCCAACTGCTGCGTCTTGCCATCTGCGAGCATGATGAGAGGTGGATTGTGTCCGCAATTCACGTATTGAAGTTCGCGCTTCCTGCGGTGATAAACCGCAGCAAACACCGTAATGTACTTTTCTCCCTTGGCATTCTCTGAGACCCGCTCATTCAAACGATTGACGACGCTTACCAAATCATCAGGCTCGTATTGAAAGCTCGCACGGAGGTTGGCTTGGAAATTCGACATAAGAAAAGCCGCGGCAATTCCCTTTCCACTGACGTCTGCCATGCAAAACACCATGCGATCTTCGTCCACGGTGAAAACGTCGTAATAGTCTCCTCCAACTTCCAAATGAGGCTTATAAAATGCCGCGACATCCACATCGCGATCGGTCGGCCATTCGGTTGGCACGAGCATGGATTGCATGGTTGCAGCGAGCTCCAATTCTCGGCGTGTAGCTTCCTGACTGGCGCGCTCCAATTCAAGCCGCTGATTTTGCAACGCTACCACCAAAACATTGGTCAGTGTTTGGATAAAATTCAAGTGCTTCACCACCGGACTTACTCCCTGTCCCTCTTGCGTGTCGCCCGCCAGGAGATAAGCCAATGGCTGGTCATTGTGGAGCACTGGAATGACCACATCAAACTGCTCTTTCCCAGCAGTTGAACTTAGAAAAACCTCCCCCTTCTGTTCAAAAAAAGCAGCGTCTTGGACTTCGGGAACATCTCCCTCGATCCCATTCACCAGAAGGCAACGCCAATCGCCATCAAACGCATAAAGCACCAAGCGATGAATCCCGAGGTGCTCTGCTAGGCTCGCACGGAACTTATCAAGCAGGTCCTCTTCTGAGGCCCGATCGTTGATTCCTTGGGTGACATCAAGAAGAGCGCTCAGTTTATAGTCCTGAAGTTCTAAGCGTTGCTCCAAACGTTGAATGCTGTGCGCCATCTTTACTTTTTAACGCGCTCGACGTATTCTTTTTTGCGGGTGTCCACTTTCACGTGATCCCCAATATTGATAAACAAAGGCACGCGAATCTCCACTCCGGTATCCGTGGTTGCTGGTTTCAGGGTATTCGTGGCAGTATCGCCTTTGATTCCTGGCTCTGTGTACGATATCTCCGCCTCGACTTGGGTGGGCAACTCGCAGCTTAGCACACGTTCTTCGTCCGCTTGGAATTGAATCTGACAAACCAATCCATCCTTCAAAAATTCAGGCGCATTGATCGCGGATCGTTCCACTGGAATTTGCTCGAATGTCTCGAGGTTCATGAAATGGTATTGATCGTCATTGTACAGAAATTGATATTCCCGCACTTCAATCCGCACGGGGTCAATTTTGACCCCCGCATTGAACGTATGATCCACCACTTTCCCCGTGCTCAAGTTCTTCAGTTTGGTGCGCACGAATGCCGCACCTTTTCCGGGTTTCACATGAAGGAATTCAATGATTTGCCACAATCCATTATTGTGATTGATGACCAATCCATTCTTAATGTCTGAAGTTGTTGCCATGTTGGAGATTTAGGCGAATATACCATTACAAATTAAGCATCAAACGGAATTGAATTTCACTTTGTGCATAGGCCAATGTCGAAAGACCGGGCAATCGCTCGGTTGGATTTCGTTCATTGCTCTTGAATCCGATCAGTTGGATCTTCCATTTTGATTTGAATTTTCGAGTGATCCGAAATGCGGCTCGCGTCCCGTGGTGATGCATGCCATGCATCCGAATGCCATCAAAGGCAGGCGTAACGAAATACCCCACCTGGCTCGGCTCCATTTTCCATTGAGCGATACTTAATTTCACATCGTACCCACGGACTTCTCCTCCCCAAATGCACGCCCAGCCCAAACCATCTCGGGCACGATCAGGGCACCATTCCAATCGAATGTTTCCCGCGTACGCTTCATCCTCAAACCTCCAGCGCAAGCCGATTCTACGATGGGAAGGCTCAAGCGCTGAATGCACGGACTCGAGCTGCCATCGGATGTGCAGCTCAAATCGGTGCTGATCGATCGAACTGGAAACAGCACTTGCTCGCACCGTTTGTCGGAAAGCGTTTTCAATGGACTCGATTTCCATCAAAAACCGCGTTCGCAAATCCCCTTCACGGAGCAACCACTGCATGCCCATCGTCACCTCCTTTTCATCCCATTGATGAGGCATCTGCTTCTCGTGATCAGGGATTGCTCCGTTTATAAGTTTAACCATCCCAAATCCATCCCAGCCCCTGCCAATGGACCTTAGCCACGTACTCTTAAAAGCCTGAACATCGGTCCTCGGGGCGCATTCGAACGACCATTGCCAGCCCTTACTCGTACCAAAAGCAAAAGCACTGCCCAGCCAAGAAGCCGCTGCACTTGCACCGGGGGCTGCGGCCATCCAGCCGCGCTCACCGACCAAACCAACCGTCCCCCATTGACATGGCTTCCATGCCACAACTGCCCAACGTGGCTGCCGAACCATTCCATCGCTACTGATACTCAACGACCAACCACCCAGACGAGCAGAACAAGCCAATCCGGTGCGCATTCCCGAAGAAACATTGCCCCATGCCGGCGCAAAATCATAATGCACCGGAACCGCAAAGGCAGGGGACAAAAGACTTGAAAACAGCATGGCTTCTTTCTGAATCAATCGATTGCCCCAGCCCAGCTTGTGGGTTCCCAAAAGCAATCGAACATTGCGAGCAGGGCGAAATTGAATGTATCCCGTCAGTCGATTTTGGGTCCTAGTTTCTTGGCTCGAATGCCGCAATGGACCATCCCAACGCATGGCCCATTTTCCGGGATTTTTCAATCGCAAGGATTGCGAAGACGCCGTCGATTTTGGGTTGATTCGCACATCGAAACTGGGGGCAGAACGCTTGCTCATAATGGCCGAATTCTGTCCGGTACATAGCGCAATCCATGGCCCGGCGCGCAGCAGTTGCTGTCGGGTCTCCAAAGACAATCCTAAAATGGCTGCAACCTCTTCGGGGATAATGGGCCTCCCTTTCCGCTCGATGTATTGGATAATATATTCTCCTTCAGAAGGCAGCCAATCCCCCAAAAGAACTTGCTCTGCGACAAACGAACGAAAAGCTGCTTCTTGGCCTTTGCCTTCCAAGCCTGCATGCAGCGCACACCCCAATAAAATGCATAACCCGCGAATATTCCTGCCTTTCATTTTCGAAAATCCATGCGCCAACTCCACAGCCAAAGCCCCAGAAAATTTGAATGCGTGATTCCGATCCATTGGCGTCTTTTGCCTTTCTCCCACCCCGCATCGAGTCCGAACGAAAGCGGCAGGGGTTGGACCCTGAGTCGCATTGATTTGCCTTTGGTCAGCGCCCACATCCACTGAATATGCAATCGAGAAGCGGGATGTCCCCACAGGAAAAAAGCTGAAAACGCCCCCTGCCTGTGCCGCTTGGTCCACTGAAGCCCTCCATCAAACTCGCCACGTTCTTGAACCCCCAACAGCTGCCCTTGATTGGTGCCACGAACAAAAGCAGCCAACTTGGAGCCATCTGCCATTCCCCGATTCACTTGCAAAAACACAGGGAAATCCATCGAAAATGCCGTTCCATTTGACCATGAATGAACCCCAAGTCCCAATCCCAGTGCAATCGCCCAGTCCTCATCAAGGGGAAGTGAATAAGCCAGTAAAGCCTTGCACGTCGCATGCGTGGAGATGGAAACGAACTGAGCTACGGCCCCAAATCCACGGTTGGTCTTTACGGAAGCGAAACCGTGATAAGCCGATTGCAGAGGCTGCAAATCGAACGCAAAAGTGCTGGGCTCCTGGAGGGGGAATAGTGGGGGAATTCCCGGTAATTGTGCCCCCACACTCCCCGTCTTTAACACAACCAAAATCAACACATGCATCCGCACATCATTCCGATTCCTCCCCGTTTTCATCGCCTCTTTTCCTTCCCATTCGTGCCGCTGACCTGTGCGGTTTAGGAGTGCAAGTTGCTCCAATTAGAGGCAACAAATGGGTCGGATTCACTTCCGAATGAAGCGGGTTTGCAGCTGCTCCTCAATTCTCGCTGGAGAAATCCAGCCGATCTTTTTCAAACGCTTCCCGAATCGCTTTGGGTAGCGCCTGCCAAGCCATCCCCTTGAGCTCGGGTACTTCTCCTTGAACAGTGGACCACACGCCCTCAGGCTTTTGCAACAGAACGATATCCTTGATGTCTCCCGCGTCGAAGTCGATGCGCATCGCGCTGCTGACCGACTGGTTGAAAGCCTCGCAGGGGTTCGGCTTTTCCGTGTCGAAATAAATTGACTCAGCATTGCCCGCCACCTCCACGGAATTGAGCGCCCCGTCCGTGAAATAGGCATCGAGATTGCGTCCCGAAATTTGTTGCATGCACATTGAGTCAATGTCAAAAATCAATCCCGAATGTCCGCGTGCAGAGAGCTTCTCCGGTTGGTTACCCTTCAATTGCCAGGTCATCGAATCCGCCTTCAGCAACCAGCCTTCGAGCCATGTTAGCGGCGTGCCGAGCAAGTCAATCTGTTCGGTTGAATCGTTCCAGAAAAGTTCCTCGCAGGAAGCAGCTGCTTGGCCCTGAATCAAATGAACACCGGGCCAAAGCCGGGTCCAATTGGATTGGATTTCCATGGAATCTGAGATCAGCCAGAGGGTATCCGCGGAAGAAGCATCCATGTAACGTGCCATTTCGCTTCCGCCACCTCGCACGGATACAAGGTTTTCTCCCGTTGCGCCTTGCCGGCGCAGCGCATCAGAACCCCAGACTTTCCAAACGCGTGCCGTGTCTTGTATTTCGACACGACCGATTGCAGACAACGGCTCCAAAGAGTCCGTTGGCACCTCCAATCGATCGGCCTCGAGCCACACATCATCTTGTCGAACGCGCGCCTTCGAACCTGAGCCAGCTTCCTCGGATGCAAACCATCCTGCCTCCTGAGCGGCATCAAACGCACCAAAAAAACAACTCAATTCCAACCCCCCCGACTGCTCAAGCACATGCGAAAATCCATGAAAGAAGAGTTTTTCGTTTTTCTCGTCCCAATGAAGCGAATCAGACGTAACCACCCAGTCACCATCATCGATAAACACGTTGCCGCCCAATTCTAGCATAGAATCATCTACCTTGAACAGTCCACGGTCAAACGTGGCCGTTCTTGATTGTTCTTGCATGGTTCCGCCGCTCGGAAAACGAACCCATTTGGTGTCCAACTCATAATCAACACGAGTTGCCTGGATTTCTCCCAATTCACTTTGCATCCGCACTTGTTCACCAGAGGTGGCCGTTGCTATGGCCTTGTCAGCTTGTGGATTCAGCAGCATGTTTTCGGCCAAAACACGCCGATTGCCGTCGTTCAAACGCACATTTCCCATGGTACGAAAACGACCGTCTTTGAACCTTAAAGCGCTGTCGCAAGCCAAGGTAGCATCGCCATATCCGAGCAATACGGCACCAATTAACCGCTGAACATCCGGCTGACGCTGGTCACGTAAAATGGCGTCTGCCTGTAGAATTTTGATTCGTGTTTCGCCGTCATCCTGCGCCCTCACTGCAAAAACAATCAAAATCGCACAAGCGCAAAGCCCCCACTTCAACCCCACAGAAGAAACACTTTGAAAATTCATGCGCCTGCAAGTTCTATCGAAATATCCGTATTCCTACCTTTGCACTCCTTTCTGAAGGGCGGGTGTGGTGAAATTGGTAGACACGCTGGATTTAGGATCCAGTGCCGCGAGGCGTGTGGGTTCGAGTCCCTCCACCCGCACTCTTCAGAAAAGAAACCAAAACTGAAACCGCTTGCAACTTGGTTATTCACAAGATGAAAACGCCAAAACCAAGCCATTCTTACACCGACACATGCAAATCGATCGGAACAACATTGACGAGCTCACCGCTCGATTGACCTTGACCGTTGAGCCCGCTGATTACACGGAACGCGTTCAAAAAATCCTCAACGATTATAAGAAGTCTGCCCAGTATCCTGGATTTCGAAAAGGCAAGGCGCCCATGGCCCTGATTCGGAAGCAGTATGCGGCACCTGTTTTGGCAGATGAGATGAATAAAATCATCTCCGAAAACCTAAGCACCTACATCCAAAAGGAGAACATCGAAATTCTCGGAAACCCGATTCCCGAAACAAGCACCGAGGCTTCGGGAAATTGGGAGAAGCCGGAGCAATTTGTCTTCACGTTTGAGATTGGATTAGCGCCACAGATCTCCCTGGAATTCGGACGAAGTGCAAAATTCATCCGTCACATCATCAAGGTGGATAAGAAAGCGATTGAGGCGGCAACAAAAGATCATTGCAGGCGCCACGGCTCCATCAGCGAACCTGAAGTAGCATCTGACAGCGACCTCATCATGGGGCACTTTGTGCAGCTCGACGCTTCCGACCAGCCCCTGGAAGGCGGCATCGAGAGCGATTCCAACATTGCTTTGGAGCACCTCACGGACAAAAAGTCGCGCAAACTACTTACCGGGGCAAAAGTGGGCGATACGTTCACATTGGATCCGCATAAAATTTCTCACGGGCACGATGATTTGGGCAAAATGCTCGGCATCAGTCACGAGCAAGTTCATGATTTGAAGGGCAACTTCAAGTTTGAGGTGAAGGAGATCAAACGCCTTGCGCCGCATGATAACAATCAAGAGTTGTGGGACAAGGTGCTCGGAAAAGACGTGGTGGCCACTGAAAAAGAATTCCGGGAAAAAGTTTCTGAAGAATTGCACAGTCAATTTGACCGCGATGCCGAGCACGTCTTCCGCCGGCGATTCGTAGTTGATTTAATTGAGCACATGAAAATTCAGATGCCCGATGCATTCCTCAAGCGCTGGATTCAGATGAACAACGAGCAGCCTCTGACCGAGGAACAGATGGAAAAGGAATACCCGAATTACGCCGAATCCATGCGCTGGCAATTGCTTCAACAAGCGGTCATGAAGGATGCCGACATGCGCGTCAGCGCTGAGGAGCTGGAAGAAGAGGCCAAACGCGTGATTGGTGCACAGTACGCTCAATACGGAATGCCATTGGAAGGTGAGATGCTTGATAATTTTGCGAAAAATGCGCTTTCCAATGACGAAGAGCGTCGGCGGATTGCCGACATCATCATTGAACGGAAGGTGGTGGATGAACTGAAGCCGAAAGTGACGATCAAGGAGAAGTCCGTCAGTTTTGACGACTTTGCCAAGCTGGCTGCGGAAGTTCGCTGAATCGACCGATTTTATGGAATGAGGCATATGCGTGGAATAACGCGTTCATAAATGCCGGTATTCAGGCTGCAAAAAGTAAGTGTATACGATGCCCTGTGATGTAATTTTGACGCATGACTGATCGCAACGAATTCATCAAGTTCGCCTCCAAGGATCGCGGACTGAGTAGCCAAACCGTGAGGGACTTCATTTCCCACGCATATGACCAACCCAATGACATGACTCGAACGGTCATTGAAGAACGCCAGATGCCCTTCCGAGAAGTGGATGTCTTTTCTCGGCTCATGGCAGACCGCATCATATTCCTAGGAACCGGGATCGACGATTACATCGCCAATGTCGTGCAGGCGCAACTCTTGTTCCTGGAGTCTTCTGATCCGACCAAAGACATTCAGATTTACATCAATTCGCCCGGCGGATCCGTGTACGCGGGGCTGGGGATTTATGATACGATGCAATACATCCGTCCGGATGTCGCCACCATCTGCACTGGCATGGCCGCTTCCATGGGTGCCGTGTTGCTCTGCGCGGGCGCCGCGGGAAAACGAACAGGCCTCAAGCACAGCCGGGTGATGATTCACCAACCACTTGGGGGCGCTAGCGGTCAAGCTTCAGACATCGAAATAACTGCTCGCGAAATCCAAAAGTTGAAAAAAGAACTTTATGCCATCATCGCCACGCACAGCGGCCAAACAGAAAAGAAGGTCTGGAATGATTCCGATCGCGATTACTGGATGATTGCGTCAGAAGCCAAGGAATACGGCATGATTGATGAAGTGCTGGAGCGGAAATAATTCCCGAAAACAAATACGATGAGTTCCACCCCTATCAATTGCTCCTTCTGCGGAAGAGCCAAGGAAGAAGTCGATGTGCTCATCGCCGGCGTCACCGGACACATCTGCGACAATTGCATTGAACAAGCAGACAACATCCTTCAGGAAGAACGAAAAGACACCCCAGAAAGGGCCGATTTTCAGCTCAAACTCCCAAAGGAAATCAAAGCCCACCTCGACGAATACGTCATCGGTCAAGAAGAGGCGAAAAAGACGATTAGTGTTGGAGTCTACAATCACTTCAAACGCATCGTTTACCCCGCAGCTGATGACGCGGTTGAAATCGACAAATCAAACGTTATTCTGCTCGGAGAGACGGGGACGGGAAAAACCCTCATTGCTCGGACCATTGCGAGAATGCTAGATGTTCCATTCTGCATCGCTGATGCGACGGTGCTTACTGAGGCGGGGTATGTCGGTGAGGATGTTGAAAGCGTGTTGAGCCGACTACTGCAAAGCGCTGA
>JGI20156J14371_10002284_pt1 | contig 15262 bp, 10 predicted proteins | sample COG_06_FD_14371 | JGI IMG/M metagenome (IMG submission 14371)
AAAAAATCGCCGGTGCCACAGCCAATATCTAAAATGTTTTTAGCTGTTGAATGCTTTGACGCCAATCTTTCTTTTTGCTTAATTGCCCTGGAACGAACAACATGGTAAACCCTATTTATAAATCCTTTCTTGGTTCCGGAATGAGAAACATAGTTTTCCGATTTATAGTAATCCCCTATTGTATCTTGCGTAGGAATCGGATTCGTAAACCGAAAAGAACAAGCGTTACATTCTACAATATTAAAAAGATCATTACTTACGTTGTGGTCTTCTGCTTCTAAGAAATTTTCTAGAGAATCCCCTCCGCAAATGGGACACTTTTCGATATTTATTAATTGATGTTTCACGTGGAACAATTTATTATTATGGTTGCTAACTTTTTCTCGTTTTTAATCCTAAATTCAATTACACCAACTAAACTACCTGCCAAGATAGATCATCAGGACAGACACATCCGAAGGCTTAATACCACTAATTCTGGCCGCCTGACCAAGTGTGCCCGGGCGAATACTCTCCAACTTCTCTTTAGCTTCATTCGACAGAGAAGAGAACTTACTATAGTTAATATCATCCGGAATAACTACATATTCAAGCCTTGAAAGCTTATCTGCAACGTCTTGCTCCCTGTCTAAATAGCCTTTATATTTTATCATTATTTCCGCTTGCTCCAAAACATCCGGACTTTCATTTCCAATATTCTCGACAAACTCCGACAGCGGATCGCTCGCAATTTGCAAATCTTGAATTGTCAAAAAAGGACGAGCTAAAACTCCGTCCATCTTTACCTTTTGCCGAATAGGCGATGTCTTCTTCTGCTCCAATATCGGATTGATTCTTTCCGGATCCACAGAAGTTTTGCGGATAAACTTGATAAGCTCATCCGTCTTGGCTTGCTTTTCTGCAACTTTATTCATTCTTGTTTCCGAGGCCAATCCCATATTAAATGCTTTTTCCGTAAGCCTTAAATCCGCATTATCCTGCCTAAGCAGTATGCGATACTCTGCCCTGGAGGTAAACATTCGATAAGGCTCTTCAGTGCCTTTGGTGATTAGGTCATCAATTAACACTCCAATATATGCTTCGCTACGTGATAAAGTAAACCCCTCTTTACCCTGTACCTTTAATGCCGCATTAACGCCTGCCATCAGCCCCTGGCTTGCAGCTTCCTCATATCCAGTTGTACCGTTAATCTGCCCTGAAAAATACAGCCCTGAAATCAATTTGGTTTCTAACGTATGCTTAAGTTGGGTGGGTGGAAAATAGTCATACTCAATCGCATAACCAGGTCGGAACATTTTCGCCTTTTCAAAACCTGGCACCATTTGTAAAGCCTTTATCTGCACTTCTTCGGGAAGGCTAGTGCTAAAACCGTTAACATAATATTCTACGGTGTCCCAGCCCTCGGGTTCCGCAAATATCTGATGTCGATCACGATGCGCAAAACGATGGATTTTATCCTCAATCGAAGGACAATACCTCGGGCCTATACTTTTAATCGCTCCATTAAACATAGGGGACCTGTCAAAACCAGTCTTTAACATCTCATGAACCTCGGAATTCGTATAAGTAATCCAGCAGCTTTTCTGTTCCTTCAAAAAGTCCGTCTCCTCTGAATAAGAAAACTTCTTTGGATTGACATCTCCTGGCTGTTCCTCCATTTTTGAAAAATCTAGCGATCGTCCATCTACGCGTGGAGGTGTACCCGTCTTCATTCGTCCAGAATCAAATCCAATCTGAACCAACTGCTCCGTTATGCCATGCGCCGCTTTCTCTCCCATTCTACCGCCTCCATATTGCTTATCCCCCAGATGGATAGTGCCATTTAAAAAGGTTCCACTATTAAGAATTACAGACCTCCCTTTTATCTCAATCCCCATGGCCGTTTTAACCCCAGTAACTCGGTTATTGAGCGTGGTAATACCAACCACCATATCCTGCCAAAAATCAACATTTGCATTTTGCTCCAACGTCAACCTCCAGGTCCTCGAAAACAGCATACGATCACATTGCGCTCTCGGACTCCACATGGCAGGACCCTTACTAAGGTTTAAAAGCTTAAACTGAATGGCGCTTTTGTCCGTAATTATCCCCGTGTTACCTCCTAAGGCGTCTATCTCTCGTACAATTTGACCTTTGGCTATTCCTCCTATGGCTGGATTACAGCTCATTTGACCCATGGTCTCCATGTTCATAGTAATCATCAGAACACTTGAACCCAAGTTGGCAGCAGCCGAAGCAGCTTCATTACCAGCATGGCCAGCACCAACTACTATAACATCATACTCTTGCAGCATTTTACTCTTCTATTAGTGTTCCACGTGAAACTATTACCTCTCTACTGTGTTGTAAATCAACCATTTAAGCGTTAATTAGCATATTTAATGCCTCCTCCTCCATACGTCGCATTTCTGCAATGTCTTTAGGGCTCTTGTCCTTAAAACCGAGCAAATGTAATAAACCATGCGCAATTACTCTGTTAAGTTCATTAATTTGCGTTTTACCAAACGTTTTTGCATTTTCATTAATCCTGTCTATGGATATAAATAAGTCTCCGGAAATCAAATCTTTTTCGCAATAATCAAACGTAATAATATCGGTAAAATAATCATGCTTCAAATATTCTTGGTTCATCTTCAGTAAGTAATCATCTGAACAAAATATGTAGTTTAATTCGCCAACTTTTTTTTTATGGCACCCCACCAAATTAACCAACCAGTTTGACGTTTCCTTTTCACTCTCAAGAGTAAAAGAGATATCTTCAGTATGGAATAAAATATTGTTTTGTAGCATGGTTTAGTTGTAAAAAAAAATCCCGCAGAAAACGGGATAAATTAATATATGAGTCAGTTGTGGGAATTTCTCGTTAGCATTCGAACGTCAGTTGAACAATCCTCCCATTTTCTTCAAAGGTTACTTCATCGGCTAGGTTTTTCATTAAGAAAATCCCTCTGCCATTTGGCTTTTCAATATTCTCCGGGTCTGTTGGGTCCGGCAAGTTATCAAAATCAAAACCTACTCCCTCGTCTTCAATTCTGAACTTTAACTTATTTTCATCTTGGCCACAAGCAACCGATGTTTTTTTATTTGCATCTAGTTTATTTCCATGATGGATAGCATTGTTCACCGCTTCAGTTAAAGCAATTAATATGTTACCGTAATTACCTTCGGGAATCTGCAGCTCTTCACAGACATTATCCACTAGTTTTTCTACCAAATAAATATTCTCTGCCTCAGAAGGAAAGTCTATATTTTGCATTATTAAAAATGTTTGTGTCTCCATGGTATCATTCATCAATTTGATTAAAATACTCGTTCACTTTGTTTTTATAGTATGGCTTGAGAGAAGGAGGAATTGTTTTTAACATCTCGATTTCCTTCTCTTTCTTCTCTTTATACTCAAGATATTCATTTGGGTTACTAAAAAGTTGGTTTTTTGCTTCATTAGCCTCTCTTTTCTCATCAAACTCCCTTTCTCTTTGCGCTTTCTCGTGCTCCAAAAGTCGAGTCATAATGTCTTTATGGCGCACAATAGTCTTGTTCGAAATTCTTTTGTTGACAATATCTTCTTCCAACTTCTCCAGCTCTTTGGCTATTTTTTTTAAGCCGTTTCCGTTTCCAGACCCATCCTTATTCAACTCTTGAGCCATTTGTTCCATTTGTTTTCTCAAGGCACTTTGTTCCGCCGCCATTTGAGCAATCTCTTTACTAGATATTCCCCCCATTCCTCCACCACCTTCTTTTCCTCCTGGTTTTTCTCCTCCGTCTCCTTTTTCTCCGTCTTTCTTCCCTCCAGGATTATTTCCTTTTTCAATAGATTTCTTCATCTTGTCAAGCTGTTTTTTTAATGCATCTTGCATTGCCTTCATGCTTTTTGCGGATGGCTTTCCCTTTCCTTTACCCCCTGGCTTATTACACTCGCCTTCTCCCGGAGGACCTTTTTGTTGTTTTTGCATTTGTTTAATAGCTTCGTCAAATAGAAGTGCTAAGTTATTGGCAGCTGTCATTACATACTGCTGTTCGCTGGAGGCCTTGGGTGTTTGTCTGTCGGCAATATGCTTAACTGCATTTTCAATATTCTTGTTCATAGCCGCAACTTGTTTATTAATATGCGGCCCCAACTGCGTAATTCTTTTACTTAAAGCGAAAAGAGAATCTTCCAACAACTGCGCATCATCTTCTAATTTGCGCTGTCTTTGTCCTAGCTTTACATATTGAGGGTCCTTCGAGTTCAAGCCTTTTAATTCATCCATTACTTCCTCTTGTTCAAAAGAAAACTGTATCAAATTCTCAAGTAATTGACGAAGAGAGTCCATATTCTCACCCTCTTTTTGCTCCTTATCTTTTGATTTCATGTTTTTCAGCATCTGCGAAAGTTCTTCCATGTCATCTGCCGCTTGATCTTGTTTTTCCGAAGCTTTTTTATTTTTTTTCTGTTCTATATTTTCCATGCTTTCAGTCATCTCTTCAGAAATTTTCTTTTGTTCTTCTTTAGTGTCGAGCATGTTCTTTTTCTTCTCTAAGGCCTCATTCAGCTCCTCCAATTCTTTCATTTCATCTTGTACATTTTCAAACTCTTCATTCAATTTTTCTTGTTCTTTATTCAATTGAAAATTAGACTTCTCTTTGTTTTCGGTTTCCTTAGATAAATCCTTTTGCTTTTCAGCTAGCTCATCTAATCGGCTGGTAATTTTTTCCAATTTACTATCAAACTCCATTTGCTTAAACTGCTCTAACGATCGATCAAGCTCCTTTTCCATTTGCTCTTGAGATAATTCAATTTCATCCATCTTATTTAACAACTGATTCTTATTTAACTCCTCTAACATTTTTTGAAGTTCTTTATACATTTCTTTCATTTCATCTGTCATCAATTGTTCAAACAGTTCGTTTAGTTGTTGTTGCTTTTCTAGGATGTCCTCACTCAGCTTTTCATATTCATTCTGTTCGTGGTTTTTCTTGCTGTTTTCCTGTTTCATCTGGTTGATTTTATTCTCCAGACTGTTTTGCTTCTTTAAAAATTCCTCCAATCTGTTTTTGTCTTGCCAATCGGCCTTTGGCTTTTCTAAAAGATTTTTTTGTATCGCTTTTAATTCTTCCTGCAGTTTTTGGGCCTCCTCTAGGTTTTCAGAAAGCTTGTCCTTAATGTCTTGATTTGATTTATCAGCCTTATTTGCAAGCTCATTTATTGTAGGAGCTTTGTAAATTGTCGTTAGAGAACGAGAGGACTTTGGCCCATTTAATCCATCATTATCCCAAACGACAAAATAGTATTCCAAAGCTTCGCCTGGACTTAAGTTAAGTTCTGACATGTCTAAATAATGGAAAAACTGTTCCTTCTTGTAGTTTTTAGAAATAGGCACATTAAATGACTCGAACTCTCCTGCTTTTCCGTCACTAATCCTTCTGTGCTTAAACACAAGATTCGTGAAACCATAATCATCCGCAATTTCTCCATTAAAGTAATGAATGAATGTATTCCCTGAGTCCAATTTCTCGACTACATTAATCGAAGGGGGAGCGTCCTTAATTACGTTTAGAAAATACACTATCGTATCGTTATTCGTAATAAATTCATTCTGAGTAGAAATCGAATAACTACAGCTATTGAAAAACTGTTGGCTATGATTAAACGAATTCTGCCCAAGAGGGTCGAGAATAAACAATGAATCCGGAAAATGTAGGTTTATTTGATTCGTGTTTTTTGTAATAAAGACCCATTCCGCTTTTGTGCCAGCTGGAAAAGTCAAGTCACCTACGTTATTTAGTTCCTCGTCTTTCAACCCTGTATATTCCGGATAATCTAACTTAATTTGAAACCCCATTAATGACGGCTTCGGTATTACGCTAAGTAAATAGTTATCAGAGGAAACCTCATCTGCTGTTAAGAAAAAATCGTGGTTTTCATTTACATTTCTAAATGTATGTTCAAATGAAACATTACTTGTTTTTTTTAACTTATGTTTTCTTCCGGCCACGTGAACATACACTGAGCTAGGAATGTGGCTTCCGCTAACCTTCACAGACAAGATAAAGTTTTCTTGTTGAATTACTTCAAGGTTTTTGTTTTGCACCTCAAATTGAAAAGGTGCACTCGTTACAATATATGTATTGTGATGCAATATATTATCTGTACTATTTAAAATAATACTGCTATCCGCAAAAGAAATGATAAGCAAAAGAACTAGCGGAAACAATAGAAATTTTAAATACTTTTTGTTCTCAGATAAATCAATCGCAGCAGTAAACGATACTTTCGTAAACTGACTTACTCGTTGGTCTATACTTGCAGAAACCAAATTTAGTTGTCCCGTCGGGACACTGTCTTTACTTTCGCTTAGTTGAAGTGTATTTACAATCTTGTCATTTATACCCCCAAAGTGATTTCCGATAATTTTTGCTGCCTGTTCATAGGAAATCACCTTTCCTAATTTCGCCAATTTAACAAGAGGGATAGCCACATAGAACACTAAAATAAATAACGCCAATACAAAATAGCCATAAAACAACAGCGACCTACCGAACATGTCAAATTTTCCAAAATATTCTAGAAGAATTGCACATACAAAAAAAGAGCATAACAAAGCAGAACTATAAATAAGACCTTTCAACAGTCTATTTTTATAATACTTACGAATAAATCCGTCAAGTTTTTCTATAAGAACATCGATTCCGTTCATTGGGCCTACAAGATACAACCTTAATCCAGGATTTGGTTCAAGAAATACGAGAATTCTACTGTTTTGTTGCCAAAAAGGCTATGATTTTTCCTGAATTTCATTAATTAGTCACGAAAAGGCGGTAAATCCATATTGCTCCTAAGCAAACTATGACCCTCTATTCAAAGGAAACGCTATATAATATAGCAGAAACAAAACAAAAAGCATGTAGTTGTAGCATAGGTTTTTGCTACCTTTACGAAAAATTTAGACGCAAATGAATATTCGAATAACCAAAGAATTTGATTTTGAAGCAGCGCATGCTCTGGATGGGTATGCGGGTAAGTGCAGAGACATTCACGGTCATTCATATCACTTAAAAGTAACCTTAATTGGCAAACCCAGTAATGATATTTCATTGTCTGATTGCGGTATGGTTGTTGACTTCGGAGACATAAAAGCCATTGTTCGTGAGCATATTTACGAGGAGTTTGATCATCGATTATTATTACGTAATGATTCACGGTTTAAGGGTATCGAAAAGGACAACGAACGTGTTCGCTATGTAAATTATCAACCTACTTGCGAGAATATGTTGATTGAGATAACAGAAATGATTCAAAACCGTTTAACCGGAAAAATAAAATTACACTCTGCATTCTTGAGGGAGACAGCCAACAGCTATGCTGAATGGTATGCAAGTGATAACGTATAAATGGAGGTTGACATGAGTAGGGGGAAATTTACAGTGCACACCGCTAAATATAGCCTTTTAGGTGGTTTTGCAGGCTGAAAACCAGGAAGAACAATAAAAAATTAAAATGGACATCTCTCTAATTAGAAAATACAACGTTCCAGGCCCAAGGTATACATCATACCCAACTGTTCCTTTTTGGAACAAAGCAGGTATAAAAAAAAATGATTGGGTAAAAACTTTCCAAAGAGCTTTTGATGAAAGTAACGACACAGAAGGAATTAGCCTTTACATTCATCTGCCTTTTTGCGAAAATCTTTGTACATTTTGCGGTTGTCACAAGAGGATTACAAAACGTCACGATGTTGAAGAGCCATACATTGATACCGTATTAAAAGAATGGCAATTATATTTAAAGCATTTTTCTAAAAAACCAAAAATCAAAGAAATTCATTTAGGAGGAGGAACACCAACTTTTTTCAGTGCTGAAAACCTTAAAAAGTTAATTAATGGAATCGTAGAAACTTCAGACTTAATGGAAAGTTACGAATTCAGTTTTGAAGGGCATCCTAATAATACAACCGAAGAGCAATTGAACGTTTTATACTCGATAGGTTTTAGGCGATGCAGTTTCGGCGTACAGGACTATGACCCAATTGTTCAGAAAACAATCAACCGGATTCAGCCTTTTGAAAATGTAGAGAGGGTTACCAAATTAGCGCGTAAAATTGGATACTCTTCTATAAGCCATGATTTAGTCTTTGGATTGCCAAAGCAAAATTTACAAAATATAATAGATACCATTAATAAAACGAAAGAATTAAAGCCTGACAGGATTGCCTATTATAGCTATGCTCATGTCCCTTGGATAAAAGGGCTGGGCCAGAGAGGTTATGATGAAAATGACCTACCAAAAGACGAAGCAAAAAGGGAGTTATACGAAGTCGGCAAGCAACTATTTGATAAAATCGGATACGTGGAAGTAGGCATGGATCATTTCGCGCTTAAAACAGACTCTATGTTCAAAGCAATGCAAGAGAAAACACTACATCGTAATTTTATGGGATATACTTCCGGAAAAACAGCTTTAATGGTTGGTTTAGGCATGTCTGCCATCAGTGACAGTTGGTATAGCTTCGCGCAAAATGTAAAAACAGTAGAGGAGTATCAAGAAATCGTTAATCAAGAAGAATTTCCATTATTGAGGGGGCATTTACTTTCTGAAGAAGACCTAATTATCCGTAAACACATACTCAACATAATGTGCCACTTTGAAACTTCATGGAAAAACGCCGATCAACAAACTCCCGCATTTTTAGAAGGTTTAAAACTTCTTGATGAAATGAAAGAAGATGGTCTTGTAATAGTTGAAGACAACAAATTAACCGTCCCTGAAAAAGGAAGGTTATTCGTAAGAAACATTTGTATGTGTTTTGATGCTAAAATGATTCGGAACAAGCCTGAAACTCAGCTGTTTAGTCAAACGATATAGGGTTAATTGTTTTAGCAAGAGATTTCGGGCTGACGGCAGTTGTTGGTATCTTATTTTTTTCCTTACTGTTTTTGAGTAGCGCTAATTCCCATATATGGACTCTACAAAAATAAAAAGCTTGCAAAAAGAGAAAACTTTTTAGGTATTTTCACGTACAAGTTTCGGTATTTTCGACGCGAATGAAAAAAAAAATATTCATAGTTCTACTACTTTTTATCTCAATTCATGGGTTCGCTCAACGGTTTCAAAAAATAAATAAACTAGAGGCTGCAGTAAACACAGAAACCGATCCTAAAAAATTAGCCGATGCGCTGTATGAGCTATCTAAGCTTTATGAGCCTTCTAACTCAGAAAAAGCCATGGAAAATGCACGTCGGAGTTTAGCTATCAGCAAAAGCTTGCAATACAATATAGGAATGGTTAACGCATATAATCAAATTGGAGTATTAGAGTTAAATTTTGCACAATACCAAGCCGCCTTAGACGCTCACTACAGTGCTTTAAGAAATAATGAAGAAGCTAAAGATCAGGAAGGCGTCTCGTTAAGCAATTTATTTATAGGGCATGTTTATCAAGAAAAGGGAGAGTTCCAAATAGCAGAAGACTTTTACAAGACTTCACTTGAAATAGCTAAGGAAATTGATTGTTCGTTATGCACATCCAAATGTAATTCTCGATTAGGGGATTTAAGTTATGTTCAAGGAAAAGAAAACCTATCGCTTCAATATTATTTAGTTGCATTAGAAGCAGCTTCTTTAACAAATAACATAGAAGAGTTGGCTGAAGCAAACAAAAATGTAGGGCTCCTTTACAAAAACGCAAAAAGAAATGATTTGGCTCTGGAGTACTATTTACAGGCGCTCAGTGAATTTGAAAGGGTTAGCAATAAGGAAAAACAGTCCGTTCTTTGTTTTGAAATAGGAGTGGTCTATCAAGCGAAAAATGAGTTTGACTTGGCTTTACTTTATATGAAAACTAGTTTGGGATTAGCTGAAAAAACAGGTCTGAAAGCTTACATTAAAAAAGGGTATGAAAATTTAGCAAACGTATACGAAAAAAATGAAGATCACAAGCAGGCTTATGAATACCTTAAATACTACCTAGCAATAAAAGATACTCGGGAGATCTCCGAGCTAGAAGCACAATTAGATATTGAAAATAAGAACCAGGAAATTCTACTTCTTAACAAGGAAAAGCAGTTTAAGGCGCAAGAATTAAAAAATAAAGGTTTCGTTACAAACATTATTTTGCTCGTCTTCTTTGTCGTAATCATTCTTGCTATGTTTTTGTTTTTTGCTTTGAAACAGAAAAATAAAATCAACCTTCAGTTAAAAATTGCCAACGAAGATGCAAACCGCTCACGAATAGAGAAAGAAGAGTTTTTTGCATATACTAGCCATGAGATCAGAACTCCTTTAAATGCTGTAGTTGGAGTGTCAAGACTTTTAGGGGAAACAGACTTAAACCCCGATCAACAAAAGTACTTACGAACAATAAACTCAAGCGCACAAAACATTTTGTTTCTTGTAAATGATGTTTTGGATTTATCAAAGATAGAGTCTGGAACAATTGAACTCGAATCAGTAGATTTCTCGGTTCAAGACATCATTAAAGAATTAATAAATAGTCTTGGTTTTAAGCTCCGTGAAAAAAATGTTTCTTTAATTTCTAAATTAGACAGCAGTATCCCAAAAGTTTTAATGGGAGATCCGCACAGGATAAACCAAATAATTTTAAACCTGGTAGACAATGCAATAAAGTTTACCGAAGACGGAGAGGTCTGTATAGCAATCAATGTAACACACGAAACAGAAAAATCAATATCCATTTTATTTGAGATATCAGACACAGGAATCGGCATTAGAAGAAGTAGAGTAGATACCGTTTTCGACTCCTTTAAGCAAGAGACCGCGCACACAACAAGGCAATACGGGGGCACGGGCCTAGGGCTTGCAATTACTAAAAATTTAATCCAAATAATGGGTAGTAAAATTCATTTAAAAAGTACTTATGGAGAGGGAAGTAATTTTTCATTTGAACTGGAATTAAAGAAAAGTAAAAATAAAACGCTTAGTGACGGAGTTTTAAATAGTGGCGTAAGTCCTTTAAGGGACATAAGGGTTTTAGTCGTTGATGATAATACCCTAAACCGAGAAATCTTCTTTGACCTAATAAATAATTATAAAAATAACGTAGAAGTTGAAACGGCGGATGACGGAAAAATGGCTCTTCTAAAAGTAAAACAATCTAATTATGATATTATATTAATGGATATTCAAATGCCAATAATGGATGGATACAGCGCAACGCGACAAATTAGAAAACTGAAAAGCAGTAAGGCAAATACACCAATTATAGCTATGACAGCACATGTGCTAGATGGGGTTGCGGAAAAATGCAATGACGCGGGAATGAATGATTACATTTCCAAACCAATTAACCTTACTATTTTGAATCAAATTATAAAAAAACACATCCAGAAAAAACAAGCCAATGATTCGTCCGCTCTTGAAGATAAGGTAAAAGAGAATATGGTATTTGATACAGCACATGTTCATTTAGAAAAATTACTGCAAATTGTTAATAGCGACTATTCAAAACTCGAAAAATACATCTCTATTTTCTTTAACAACGTTCCGGATGATTTGAAGAGACTAAAAGAGGCGGCTAATTCCGAGAAATGGGAAGAATTAGGGAAAATAGCTCACAAAATTAAAGGGAGTATTGGGTATATGGGAATCTCCTCAATCAAAAAAGAACTCCAAATTCTAGAGAAAGTAAACAAAGAAGTTGGTGATTTAGACGAAATTGCGGATATTGTCAACAGAGTTGAAATTGAACTAGAATTAGCAATCAAAGAACTCCAAGAAATTAAAGGTGAATTAAAAGAAAAAGCATGAGATGTTTGGTTGTAGACGATGACGAACTTTCTAGAAATGTATTAGCAGATTTAATCAATGAAACCGACTCTCTGGAGCTTGTGAATTCTTGCGAAAACGCGATAGACGCATTTAATTTTATTAAAGAAGAGCATATTGATTTGGTTTTTCTAGATATTGAAATGCCTAAAATGGATGGCATGGAAATGCTTAGGACATTAAGCCCTCTTCCACAAGTTATTTTAGTCACTTCTCATTCCGAATATGCTGTAGAGTCTTATGAATATAATGTTACCGACTTTGTTCAAAAACCTATATCACACGCTCGTTTCTTAAAATCAGTAGAAAAAGCTCTTCATCGTTTTGAAGAAAGCAGGGCAAAGATAACCTCTAAAGACAAAACTATTTTTATTAAAACCGAATCTAAATTAGTTCAGGTTAATACGGAAGATGTTTTATGGGTGGAGGCGTTAGGTAATTACATGCGGATTGTCACTCCTAAAGGCAAGTACACAATATTAAGCACAATGAAAGATATTGCATCCAAATTATCTACGAATGAGTTTGTAAGAGTTCATAGGTCTTTTATTGTGCGAATTGATAAAATTGAGACCATAGAGGATAACTACATTTTGATCAATCAAAAGCAAATAAGCATAGGAAAAGCCTATAAAGATGAGCTTGCTAAACGACTCAATTTACTTTAGTGTTTTTCTCAATTATTGACGAAAACCACGGTAAGATGAAACTGTGAATGAATAAATAACTGAAGGCAGAGTGAAAATGCCTGAGCTAAAAAAGTTTTTACTTCCTAGCAAACCAACCATACCTAATAATACTGTAAATAGCCCGAAACCCATCTATGTATCCTATTTTTTTTCCCTCCATCTGAGTCCTTGGCTCATATGTTATGGCAACCTCTGCCCATTTCAGTTCTTTATACTTTGCAAGTCTAGCAGTAATTTCTGAATCAAAAGCAAATCGCTTTTCTTTAAGCTTTAACTCCTTAAAAATACTTGTAGGAACAAGCTTGTAACAGGTCTGCATGTCTGTTAGTTTTACGCCGTTAACAATATTACCTAGCCATGTTAAAAAATGATTAGCCAGTCTGTGTGCGGCAGATTCTTTTTCATGCTTAGTAGACCCAATAAAACGAGAGCCATAGACTATATCCGCTGTGTTATTTAAAATCGGTTCCAGCAATTGATTGTACTCTGAGGGATTTAATTCCAAGTCTGCATCTTGAATAATTGTGTAGTCTCCACTTGCTTTTTGAATGCCTGTCCGAATGGAGCCTCCTTTTCCTATATTCATAGGGTGTTGGACTAATGTTATTGCATGATTTGAGTTTTCTGAAATATACCGATTAATCTCCTCTAAACTTCCGTCTGTTGAACAGTCATCAACAACTATCAACTCTTTCTCAATCTTGTTAATTAGGTCAACCCTCTCAACGACCTCCAACAATTTAAAAATTGTTTTCTTTTCGTTAAAAACAGGTATGATTATTGAAAGTTTCTTTATCATTATTAGGTCTACAAAGGTAGCAACATTTCCGGGCAATTCTTTGTTATCTCCTAAAAAGGGTTAAAATCGTATTCGTCTTTGCCTGCTCTAGCTTTATTCTGATCTGGCGACTGCAAGTACCTTTCTTGACGAGCCCAATCGTCAGCATCCATGTCCATCTTTAAAAACACATTCCAATAGGCCTTTTTTGTCATGGCTTCCCAGTGAATTATGCCTCTTCTGTGCTGAAATGTTTGTATTTGATTTAATGTAATAAACAAGATTCCAATTGACAGAATAGGTATAGAGATGAGCTTATTCTTAAGAATAGCTGAATAAAAACAGGCTATTGGAACTGCAAGCAAGCCATAAGAGTCGATCATCGGCCTACTTCCAAAGCCTCCTCCATACCACCAGGACCACCAGCTGTAAAGCACGATGATGTTTATGAATAAAAAGGCTGAAATAGATAAAAAATATTTCCGATGCTTTTTAAATAAAAATACCAAACCAATAAACGCAAATATCATGATAGGCGTATAGACCAACCAACCTTTTCTGTAGCTGAATAAACCCTCAAGAACATGCTGGTTATTAAAGTAAAACCGCTCGCCAACATATGAATTAAAAAGCCAGCTTCCTGTAATCGCCTTCCAATAAATAAATTGTGGCAACAATACAAAAAAACTAAGTAGTGCAATAACAACTGTGTGCTTCCATTTCCTTATGAAGTAATTAATCCGGTCTGAAAATTGCTTTACAGTGGCAACATTATACAATAAAGGAACCAGGAAAATAAAAATATTAACCGGTCGAATTAATATTATTAAGCCGCCCAATAAACCAATGTAAACAGCTCTCTTTAACTTGTGTTCTGATAACCACAATACACTTTGGAAAATAAAACATATTATCAACGAAAAAGAAAATGCATGCGACATTGCAGGCTCTGCGCTTGCATAATAATACAAGTTCGTTCCGGCTAATATCGTTACCATGGTTAAACTGGTGGACCATTCAGAAAAACTGAAAAGTAATAATTTCCGGAGATAAAACAAGCCAATAAATAGATAAAAGAGACACGAAACAATAAGGAAAAATTCATAGGGCTGAGAGAATCCATTTGACTCATATTTCGAAAGGTGGGCAAAACCATGGGCCATAAAAAAGAAGGGAGCGTACATAAAAGACATCCCCATGGTCGTTTTTATTACCTTAATTTCTCCTTTTGGGTCGCTTTCTAACTTGCTGTTTAAGCGCTCTGGCCAAAACTGGTGTTTTGCAGCATAGTCAACACTGTCTGTGTCAATAAAATTAAGAGAAAGATCCTGATGAATAAAGGTTGCTGGCAGATAACCATAATAAGATGTAACGTCCCACGTAATTATTTTAGCCTTAGTTTCGGCATGCTTCCATTTTTTTAAATTAAATGTTGTCCAAATCATCAGCGCAACAAGGACAAAAAAAGTAATTTTTGAAATACTATTAAAATATGACTTGATCCGCAAAAGCACTTTTATAATTAGGGTTAAAGCATTGTTTTACCTACAACTACTTTCGGTAAAAATATTATAATACCATCTCAGGAATTTCTCCTTTAATGATTAATCTTCCTTCTGTAGCTTTTTGAATTTCTTCCACGGAAACTCCAGGTGCACGTTCTAATAATTTAAATCCTCCGCCTTCTACTATTTCCAATACCGCAAGGTTGGTAACCACTTTTTTCACACACCCAACACCCGTTAATGGCAGAGAACAGTTTTTTAATAGCTTACTCTCGCCTTTTTTATTAGCATGCATCATTGCAACAATTATATTGTCAGCACTTGCAACTAAGTCCATCGCTCCCCCCATCCCTTTTACCATCTTTCCTGGTATTTTCCAGTTAGCAATGTCTCCATTTTCAGACACCTCCATTGCGCCCAAAACCGTTAGTTGAACATGTTGGCCTCGAATCATTGCAAAGCTTGTCGCCGAATCAAAGTAGGCCGCACCTTTCATCGCGGTAATCGTTTGCTTTCCAGCGTTTATCAAA
>JGI20156J14371_10002288_pt1 | contig 15248 bp, 7 predicted proteins | sample COG_06_FD_14371 | JGI IMG/M metagenome (IMG submission 14371)
ATCCCGATCCCAGCAAAGCAGGCATTGGACGAATCTCTTAAGTCTCGTAATAAAGCTCCTGGCAGCACCAAAAAGATGAACGAGATGCTCGACGGCATGAGCTGGGAGCAGCCTGTAGTCGGATACGACGGGGAGGTACAGAATTTAGAAAGCGTAGATCCGAGAGCAAAGATCAATCCGGCCATCGGATATGACGGTCAGGGTAATAAATCTAGCAAAGCTCAGAGAGAGCGGGTTGCTGCAGCTATGCGCGGAGATATCAAAGGCGTATTATCAAGAAGGCAGCATATCGCCAAAGAACGCCAGCTTCGGGACAAAGGATTTTTCTTTTCCGAATCTGGATTGCTTGACGGCAGACCCATAGGTATGAGCCGTCGCGATGTCGATTTGCTCGATATTGATGATATGCGCAAGGCTGGCATGACTAGCTTCCAGGGCAAACCATTGGACCAGGCTATGACTGATCTTGGTGGTGAAGAGCGTTTGGAAATGGCTAAGGTCATGCAATCTGTATACTCGACAAAGAGTAATTATGAAGACGCGCAGTTAAAATTTCTTAAAGCGGCGGGCAGCCCTAAAGCTGACAAGTTGCGCGATGCTATGGAAGCTGCGCGTGAAGATATGCAAAAGACTATCGGTCTTGCCGCTAGCTATGGATTGGACAACGAATTGTTCGAGCAGGCAGAGACTACTGGCTGGCTCTCGGCTATGGGCAACGCTGTTCAGCGTGGTGCTCTGATGAGCGAGATGAGTAATTATACTCCTGACTTTCTGACTAATACATTGGATGCGGATGAGATGCAGAAATTCATAGAGATCGCATCGGAAATCGAAAAGCTCCCGACTAGCTCTACTATGAAGCGTGTCAAAGAGACTAAGTCTGATGGCTTTCTCGATGCTATGGGAAATCTATTATTTGATAATCCCGCTGCGATTCCCGAAATGTTCGTGGAGTCACTATCATCCTTTCTGCCTAGTACAATTAAATGGCTCCTCCCATCTGCCGCTGCTGGTGCCGCGGCGGGAACAATTGTTGCTCCCGGCGCAGGAACCGCGGCCGGTGCCGCAATTGGTGCTCGTGCATCCTGGGGTGTCGCATCATTTGTACTTGAAGCCTCCGGCATGGCACTTGAAGGCATGCAGGAATTAAACATCGACTGGAAGAATCCAAAAGTCTTCGCCGCTGCCTGGACTAACGAGAGCATACGGAGCAAGATTCAAAAGAAGATGGTACAGAAGGGCACACCTATCGCCATCGCTGACATGCTTACTGGTATGATGGCTGGCAAGGTTATGGGCGTAGTTAACCATACCGGCAACGCCGTGTTCAAAGGTGGTAAGCTTTTAAATAAGGAAGCATTTAATGCGGCCAATGGAGCTGTCCCGAGGTTTAAGCTCATGCAAAAGACCCGCAATGCTGCGGCTGAGCTCGGTGCAGATTCTTTCATGGGTATGTCCGGGGAATATCTCGGACAATGGGCAAGTAAAGAACCTGGCGAAGATTGGGACTGGGATGCTATCGCTGCTGAAGGATTGGTCGGAGTTGGCCCTGGAGCTGTTGGCGCTGCACTTGAAATGCGCGGCCCGCGAGCTAATTACTTTGGCAATGCACCTATCGATATTACTGGAGAAACTCAGACAGAGACTGGATCAACAGGTACAGTAAACCGTGCCGGATATCAGGCGAATTACCAAACCTTTAACGATCCCGAATCCATGATGGCTCACTTTGAGGATGTTGTCCCTCAGGGAACAACTCCCGAGGAGCAGGATCGCAGGGCTGCATCGCTCGACTTTACCCGTCGCTGGGTAGATACAATGTTTAAAGTTCGTCCCGAAGCAATGGCTGGATTGAAGGTAGTAATTAGCGACCGTACTCCTGATGCAAACCTTAAAAATCGTGGAACTTTCGAATCTCGGGACGGTAATAATATCATCTATTTAAACGAGAAAGAATTCGCTCAGGATCCCATGGGTGCAATGCTTCACGAATCTGGTCACTTCGCCCGCATCATGATGCTCAAAGACGAAGAGCTCACGAAGCTATGGGGCGGATTGAAAGAGGGTGAACAGCTCGACGCTTATACTCAATACTATACAAAGGACTATGAGCGTAGCTTCGAGGAGCATGATGAAAAGACTCAGAAAAAGATCCGTCGTGCATTTAATAAGACTGATAATGAAGTCCTCGCGGAAGAGTGGTTTTCTTACCAATGGGCAAGAGTGCTCAACTCGAATTACAAACCTGACAAATCTGTTAAAGGTCTTGAAAAGTTCTATTCCGGGTTAGTTCGTCCATTATTCGCAGAGTTTACTGGGAGCGAAAAAGCAGCGGGTGATAAGAAGGGCAACGAGTTCATGCTCGACGAGCAAATCCGACAGTTTTTAGAGGATGGATTTACTCCTAGCATGCAGACCGAGTTCGATAATGCTCAGGCTCAGCGAGATGCTCTTGGAGCTTTGTATGAAGAAGGGCTACCTACTCAAAAAGAAGCAAACCGAGTAGGGAATGCTAGAGGCAAAATTCCTGGCCAGCTTCAGAAAAAGCTAAAGGCCATGGGCCTCGCGCCAAAGAAAGCAGCCCAAATGGCTAGAACATTAAACGCCATGGCGGGGGAGAAGATTTTGTCTACGGATCCCAAGACCTACAGTACATTCTCTATCGCTACCGCAAGAGCCGCGGGGCAAGAGACGGAGGAAAATCCGAACCTAGTAAAATCCGCTGAAGGTGGCGTACAACCTTTCACAGATAAAAAGATTCCGGTTAAAGAAGAAAAAGAAGTTAAGAAGGAATATCCAAAAGCTAAACCTTTGCGAGAAGGCTTAAAAGAGCCTACACAAGTAATACCATCGGAACAAAAAATAGACCGGTCTGACTTGGTTAAACCAAAAGACCAAAAGATCGCTTCGCTTGAGAAGCAAATAGAGCGCACCAAAGAATTAGCTAAAAAAGCGGACACTCCAAAAAAGAAAGAGGCTTTCGAAAAGAGAATCTCTTCGCTCGAATCAGATCTGACATCTCTTAAAAATAGAGACAAGCTCCGGGTTTACCCGCCCACCAAGACTGCAAATAAACCTAAACCGCAAACTACGAAGCTTTCAGACTCTGAAAAAGGTAAAAGGTTAGAAGCTCAAATCGCTAAGACCCAGGAAAAATTAGACCGGGCTAAAAGCGAAGCGGAAAAGAACACGCTCCGCCGCCAGATCAAAATTTTAACTTCTAAAATTGATACCGAGCTTAACAAAGCAGCGTCTCCAGCTTTCGTAGGTCGCGAACCAAAGAATAAGCCGGTAAAGCGGGACATGTCTGAGCGTGTAGAGCTCGGTAATGCACCCGCGCAGAAACTTACCAAGGCCCAAGAGAGAGCCTCTGACGCAAAGGCTCTTATCGATCGCTTAGGTGCTGAGATGGCTTTGGTTACCAAATCAGTCATTACTGATCCTAAGAAAGAGAAAGAAGCCTTTGAAGCTCTTAAAGCTGTTAAGAAAAAATTTAAGAGTCTAAAAAATTTAGATGATGCAATCCGAGCGCATCTAGTAGAAACAAAAAAAGCGAAGGGTACCTTCGCAACAGGGAAGACTATATCCAGCGTCCTAGACCTTGAGACCTTAATCCGTCTATCTCCGTCCTCATTCATCGGGGAGTTAGAAAAAGCCATGGATCCTACGACTGGTAAAATTCCAAACGCCCAGGATATCGAGGACATGGCTTTAGAAGCTCGGGAACAAGTTGAATCTAAGAAAGAAGTTATCGAGTCCAGAATTGCAGAAGTTGACAGGGAGATTCGATCGCTTGAGGACGGAAGGTCTGAGCTGCAATCCGCAAGCCAAAAGCCGGAGGCCGGAGATACAACTATTGAGGCTGAGATTGAAGAGCTTAAAGAAATCCGCAAACGCTTGGTAAATAATCTACAATTAATCGCTCCTGAAAACTTAAGCCTTGATTGGAAAGATGTGTCGCATCCCCTTCTTTGGTACAGAATAGCTGAAGGTAAACCCGGTACTGACAGCAGAGAATTACTGAGCGAGCCTCAGAGTTTAACATTTGGTATGATGGCAGACCCAACATCGTATGCGGCTCGAGGTATCTCAGTTTACAAGACAAAGCAAGATGCAGATAAGGATAGGCCTAGAAACGAAAACTCCTCGCTAACCCCTCAGGAAGAGCTTTGGGACTTTGTAACTGGTGGGTTTGACGAGAGCATAGCGCCTCGAGGACAGTTTGCTCCCTACGGCGTAGCTGAAGATGGGGTGGTTCGTACTTTAGACAATTTTAAACTTATACTTCAAGCGGTTAAAGCTTCCGCCATGTTCCCTAAGCAAAGGGACATTGGTTCTAAGTCCATGGGTCGCGCACGGTATGCTAAAAACACTAAGGGCGGGAACGAGCAGGCCCGTAAAGGATATCCTAGCGGATATACGACAGACAAAGGTGCTAGCTATGCTGCGATTATTGCCGAGCGTATTCGTGAAAAAAAGCTTACCGGAACCAAGAAGAAGGGCTCCGAAGAAAAAGCTTACCTAAGTATTGATCTAGTATCCAACGACCCGACGATCGAAGAAGTCCTCGGTCTGGCTATGGCAAACGGAAGAACTCTTGAACTTCTAGGAGATCCATCCGACTCGATGAAAGATTTTGATCAGGCAATGTTCATCATAGCTCGGGAGAATATGAAATCCGAGATGGTTGAGCGCGAGAAAGCAGCAGGTTCGAAGACACAGTTAAGTGAAGACGGCACAAAAACCATCGACTTCAGTGAATCAACCATCGATCGCCCCAGTTTCTTAGATGGAAAAATGCTAACCGCTAAATCAAAGGCGGTTAAGGGTGGAAGTACTACAAGTTCTGTGGACGATATTTTTAAAGGAAGCCGGAAAGGTGGAGTGCCTACCGACATTGATCAGGAAACAGACTATGCGGAGCAAGCAGGAGATCCTTGGCCTAAGGTCCAAGGCTCGGCAACTTTTTCAAAGACTCTTGCCGGTATCGTTAGTACCAAGGCTAGAATTAAATTCGAGACTGACTACATAAACTATGTCATTGAGAATGTTCAGTCTGCAATTAACGGGTTTAAGACAAGCGAAGCTGGTGTCCCCGGTCAGTCTCTGGAGCAGAGAGAGGTTGAAAATAAGAGCCGCGAGGTTACCAAAAAGGTGTACCGAAAGGACGGCTCCATGGACAGTGAACAAGCCAAGATACTTGGCATGCCGCTGAGCGATAAAAAAGTAAAAGAGACTTTCCCCAAGCTTACTGGTAAAACTCCACAAGTTGCATTCGAAGAATTCGACAACTTTTTAAACCAAGCAAAAGATAACCCGACTTATTCTAAGGCTTTCATTGATTTTCTTACTGCTCGCAGAGAAGTTTTTCTCAACAGCTTAGTAGAAACCAAAAAAGGAAGAGACTCCCTTGAGGAAGCAATTAAGAGCTTTGACTCCAGTAAAGAAGGTGCTGCTCGGGTAGCCCTGCTTGAAGAAATTGCTGAAGGTGGTGATGTCGTACTTGCAAATAAAAGAATTATTAAAGGCTTCGATATTAAGCCCGAGAGCGAGTATAACTACCGCAGACCGTTAGAAAGAACTTCGGAAACGGTATCAGCGAAAGCTGGGCGGGACAGTTTTACCGCATCAAAAATATACGAGACTTTTGATGTCATGACTGCCTTTGCTGCGGGTCGTACTCTTGACGGGAAAGACTTCGAAAAAGAGCAGACCAATATCGGTAAGTCGGAAACTATGCCCGACCGACCAATTGAAGTAAGCAAGGAAGAATCGGATCTTCTATCTTCTGTCGATATTAACGCTGTAGACTTTGCTAACTGGTACTTAAAGAGCGGTAAGCCTGAAGATCAAATGCGAGCCCTTCAATTTCTACCCTCTTCGCAGACGAGCAAAGACGGTAGCACAATCCAGCAGTTACCCGGTGGCCTCGGAGAGGGTCTACTCCCTTATGTATTCATGGATTTCGCTAGGTCCATGTATGAGAAGCTGGGGATTAAAAGTTTTGATACTAATGTAGAGAATGCCCGAAAAGAATCAGGAAAGAATCAAAAAAGATTCAGGAAATTCTCAGAGGTTAAAAAGAACCTTCCTGCTTTTAAAAAGGTAGAAAAGCAAAAGAAAGAATTAGAGAAAGCTTATGATTCTGCCAAAACAGCAGACGAAAAAGCTGTGCTAAAGGACGGCATTGATAATATGGATAAAGAGCTTCAATCAATGCGTTTGGACCAGGCTCCACAAGATTCTAATTTCCAATGGAATTTCGAGCGTGGACAGCTGCTTTTTAATGGTAAGCTTGCTAGCTTCGACGCGTTTCTCGACAAAGAAAAAAGGCTGGATCCCGCTGCAATGGCGGCGTTGGGAAAGCCCATCGTCCAAGCGGTCTTAGATGCAGAAGCTATTGATGTCTACCGCCAGACAGATCCTAATGCAGAAAACCTTCTTCAGCGGGATACGCAGAAGGGTGGAGCAAGAGAAGACAACAGCGCAGACATGCGCGACGACACCGGAAATGAGGATACTCAGGTAGCGAAGGCTCCAAAAGGCCAGCTCGACTCAGGCATGTCTCAGTTTGATTCTACTTTCATAAAGAAAAGCGATATTAAGATGCGCGACGATCTTCAAAAGCTCGCAATGGCTGAGTTTAAAGAGAATCCCGAAATTCTTGAGCGTCTGTCTTATGAGCAGCTATCCGAGCTATTAAAAGAGGACATGGGCCCTGTTACCGAGGTTCTTCAAAAAGAAGTGGAAAAGCGCGCACTTAGAAAAGATATAAGCATCACCTTCTCACCGGAAGGTACTTCAAAGATCCTAAACTCCGACGCCAAGATTTTAACCAGCGACGCAGACCCAAATCTTGCGAAAGCAACCTTGCTTGGTCGGATCGCGGGCGATAGCGAGCTGATCAAAGAATTTAAGGAATGGGCCGGAGGTAAAAAGCAAAGCCTGAGCAAAGGTAGTCTTAAAATGGATCTGGTAGACCGTGCAGACCCTCTTAATCAATTAAACAAATTATTCCTTAAAGGATTTGAAGCTGTCGGACTGGACAGTTCGAACCCGCTATATAAAGCTCTTAATGTTCACGGTAAATACTACCAGTTTTTCGGAGAGGGTGATAACAGCGTAGAGCAAGCTAGACTTGAATATTACGAGCCTATGATGGAGCTCATGCGCGAGTATAATGTCGACGAAAAGAAAATTGGGGAGTACCTAAACGCCCGGGCAGCCCCGAGTAGAAACTTACAAATCGAAGCTAAAGCTTTGGAAGCTCTAAAGGAGATGGAAAAAGATCCAGAAGGCCCCAGAAGCGAGAAGTATAAAAAGATTGAGAAGTTTTTCTTTAATACGACTGAAGATGGTAAACGTACGATCAAGCGAGACTCGGGAATTAGTACTGAGACTGCGCTCAAGGTTGTGGCTGAGATGGAGAAAGAGCCTAGGTTCGTAGAGTTCTTAGACAAGTTTCTTATAAAATATTATAAGATGAACAAGGAAGGTTTAACTACGCTTGCTAGCACAGGTATGATCGGCCAAGACACTGTTTCAAAAGAGGGTATAAATGAAGTTGAGGCTATGAGAAAAGCGATGTCCCGCTTTGATTTTAAAGGGGGTAAAGCTGATAAGTACGGTAATAAATATAAATCTAAAGTATCTGCACTTGAGGATAATTATTCTTACTCTCCACTCCAGGGATTCGAAGGAGAGACCGAGAATTTCTACGAGCAAGAAGCAGCCTGGGAAGAGTTTGGCGCAGGATCAAATGCAACAGGAAAAGGGTTTGACCAGAAGAAAAGCGATCTAATCCTACAAGGCGCTTTTGGTAGGTATAAGTCAGGCGCACCTGACCCATCATTGACTTTAGGAAATTCTTTTAGGCAGCATATCTCTAGCGCCATTCTAGCTCAAAAAAATACAGTGGCTCAGAAATTTGGTATGGTTTACGGAATGATGCGTGCCGTAATTTACGACAAAGACGGTAACGAACATTTCAATGCGAACCGGCTTACTGAAGAGGAAAAGAACGATCCGATATACCAAGCATACGAAGAACTAATTAAATTAAAAGAGCCCGGTAATGAGACCGCTTTTAAAAACCTAAAGTCTGAGTTCGACCAAATTTTTGACCCGAAAGGTTTTGAAGAATCTGAAACGGTGACCCAATACGAACTACAGGAAACAGGAGAGATTGGAATTGTTCGCCGCGAGATGAGTCAAAAATTTAAGAATGATCCGACAGCGTTTACCTATCGAAGAAACGGGATTCCCCAATTCATAAAATTCACAAGCAAAAGCGAAGGTCTTAGGATGGCGGATACAATGAAGAATTTAAGGTATGAGAATTTACCTCAGATCCTTCAGGGCTTTAATACAGTGACTCGTGGAATGGCCCAGATGTTTACCTCAGCCAATCCGGCTTTCATACTACCCAACTTCTTTCGAGATGTTGCAACTGCCGCGATTCATTTAGGTGAAGATGATAAAAAGGTTCTAATCAAAGACGCATTAAACTTTAAGAATCTTAGCGGTTTCATGAAAGAAATCTATAAGGTTGAACAAAAGATCCATAAAGGAATCAATCCGAACACTAAAGATAAAGAGATCATGAATCTCTTAGCATCTGGAGACCCGAAAAAGATACTAGCGTCCGGAAACCGTCAGGCCATGTTCCAATACTTTAAAGAGGCTGGTGGTAAGGTTGGATATTTTAGGCATGAGTCTCTCCCTGAAAAGATCAAGCAGATCCAGAAAGATCTGAAGGGTAAAAAGGGGTGGACGAAGAAAGGTTGGAAGGGAATGTGGCAGACCATAGATTCTATGAACACTGCCGTGGAAAACTCCATCCGTGCATCTACATTTTGGGCAGCGATTAAGGATGGAAGATCTACTGACGAAGCAGCTCACATCTCAAGAAATGTAACCGTCGACTTTAATCAAAAGGGCAACCTCACACAGACCTTTGGCGCACTCTATGTATTCTTTGGTGCTTCGGTAAATTCCATGCATAGATTTTATAGGACCTTAAGTCGCAGGACTCCGGCCCAAAGAGCAGCTCTTATTGGTGGAATGGCCAGTGCTGCACTTATCGTAAATCTGTTTAATCGATTAATGGACGACGATGAGGACGAAGAGATTCCAGACTACGACACTATTAGCACATATAAAAGAGACACTAATTTTATTCTTCCTGTACCCGCTGGTCTTCCTGACTTCTTTAACGACGAGAAAGATACTGGATACTTCAGTCTACCACTTCCCTTAGGTTACAACTTATTTTGGACAATGGGTCAGGTCATGGGAGATATGGTCGCAAAGAATGTATTTAATAGGGGAGGGATGGGATTCTTTGGTAGTGCTACTCGTGTACAAGAAAGTTTCTTAAATGCATTCAATCCCGTTGGCGGCGCTAGTTTAATAACAGCAGCATTTCCAACAGCCGTTACTCCTCTTGTTGAATTGTACGCGAATAAAAACTTCATGAATAAACCGATCCGCTATGCTGATCGTCCATTCGAAGTACCTAAACCCGCACATATGCAGGATCCTAGGAGTACACCGGATCACTGGACTAAACTATCCCGATCGATCAATGAATTCATGGGTGGTAGCGATGATGTAAAAGGTTCGCTCGCGGGCATGATGGGTAAAAACCCACTATACTACAATTCTGACGAGGATATAGAATTTGATATCTCTGGTAATCAGATGAAACATTTACTTTACGGATACCTTGGTGGCCCTGGCCAGATAGCTGACACTTTATTTGGCGGTATGTTTTCTGCAGCCAAAGGAGATTTATCCGTGAAAAACATTGGTGACATTCCAGTAGCTAATCGTTTCATGCGAGCCACGACCTACGGATCTGCGACCCGCAACTCATTTCTTAATCTGCGTGACGCTACCAAGAATGCCGAGAAGGTTATCAAGTCTGCAAAGATTCTAGGACCGAAGGTTTATACCACCGCACTGAACGACAATAAAAAACTCTTACAACTATCATCGCAGATTAGTGCATTTGATAAACAGAAGAACAAGATGCGCAGACTGAAAAAACAGATCGAATCTTCTAAGGCGTTGTCTGATAACCAGAAAACGCAACGGGTGGACGAGTTGCAGAAGAAAGAGTTAACTCTTATGATTGCGGTCATAAAGAAAGCTCAGGCTCTCGGAATTTCATAATAGTTCATGAAGGAATCAAACCTTAAGTTAAACAAGAAACAGGAAGAAAAACTCGTCGAGTATACGCTCGAACGGGTCAGACAACTTAAGGAGGATAACCGCGAACGTATTGAGACGGATAAGATATCTTGGAAGACATATCATAACGATCGTTCAGACCGTGTGTCATACGACGGTATATTCAGCCATTCAAATCTTTCGGTACCCATGACTTCTCTTGTCGTAGATCATTTCATGGCACGGGCCGAGGATGAGATAACCGGGACGAGTCCCTACTTTAAATTCGAAGCCCAGGGAGCGAGCGACCTGGAAACTGCCGAGGGATACGACAAGTATTTCAACTGGAAAATTGAGGACCAAGCAAAGACACGCGAGCGTCTTGAAGAATCATATCTTCATTTATTTATCCAGCGTGCATTAGTTCTTAAGTCTACATATCGCGAAGATATATCCGTGTGGTATGATTATGAGCGTAATGGCCTGTTCAATAATCAAACAGGTGCATTTGAAGAGATCCCAGGCGAAGGACCAATCATTGAAGGAGAATCTCAATTCATTCCCGAAATCAATCCTTTGACCGGAGAAACAGAACTTCGACTTGCGACCGATCCAAGTTTTCAAATGATCCCTGGAGTTCATGAATTTCAACCCTTACCTCAAGGGGTTCCCACCCAACAGGTAAAGTACAGAGGTCCAAGGTCGGAGGTCATAGACTCAGACCGTTTCCTTTGCCCGAGTACCGCAGAATCTGTGGACGAGGCTGACATCGTTGTAGAATTGTATGACAAAGATTTAAAATGGGTTCGTGACATGTTCATGAATAGGGACTGGATATCATTTCCTGATTATTTAAACCTCATGAAAAAGGATGCAAATCCAAGGTCGGAGGTCGAAGAGAATGAGGAGAGAAAAGAAAACCTATCGTTTGATTCCGATGAAAATCCAGTCGTTCCAATTATTGAATGTTGGATTAAACGAGATGTTCTTGGAACTGGAACACCTCAAGAATTTTGCATCTTTATAGATACCGAGACTGAAAAGCCTATCTATTATGAATATGTTGCAAAACTAACTCCTGATAACAAAGTTCCATATACCGCAGTTTCCATCGGGAAAGAGCGGAACAAGTGGTGCGGAAGTAGTTTGCCCGAAAGAATTCGTAGCTTCCAAGAATATGTAGACCGCCAATTTAATTCTCAGAGCTATCGTAATGAACTCGCTGCTAATCCGATCATTGGAATTAATGCTCAAGCTGTAGAGGACGAGCCTGAAGATGTTGAACTCCATGCCGGAAAGATTTTTGAATTAAAGGATCAATATAGCATTGATGACTTTATAAACTTTGCCGCTGTCCCCAATGTCGATATCCGAACTCAAGACTTGATTGATTTTGTATTTGGAATTGTCCAGCTCTGGCTCGGAGTAAGCAACATGGCACAGGGAGATTATCAGGCATTAGCTCCTGCAAATACAGCAACAGGAGTGGAAGCAACCCTTCGCGAGGCGTCTAAGATTGGTCGTCGTTGGATGCGTCGAATTGTTCGTGGTTTTGAAGAGCACTTGACCAAGCTCGTTCAAGTAACAATGGCCACGATCGATGAGGAAGAAGTATTTGAATATATGGAAGGTGATGTTCGTGCCTTTGGCGTGATGTCCCCAGAAGCAATTCGTGATATCGGAATAAATGTTCGAGTCATGCTGTCTCAGGACCAAGGCCAACGGGCTATTGAAAAAGCCAATCTCGCATTGCAAACACAAGACAGATACTTCCAATCTCCTCCAGAGATGCGTCCTTTCATGCGTCCTATGCTTAAACGCATTCTTGATGCTATGGGATTTGAGAAGACCGATGAATTTTTACCTGCCGAAGCTCCTGCCGATCCAAAGAGCGAGGCAGAGATTGCCAAGATGCTTGGTGACAATGCCGCACAGGGCGGGGGCGAAAGCCCAGCTCCAAGGGATGGCGTATCTGCCGTCGCAAGTGGTATGGGTAATAGTAACCCCCAAGGAATGAATCAATATCAGCAATAATTATTTATGAGAAAGTACAAAAACGGAAAAACCAAGGAGCCTAGAATCGAGCAAACCCGTGCGATCGAGCGTAGGACTAGTGCTAACCACGAAACCGTCGAGCAACAGTTCGGATCAGGTTTCCCAAAATTTGGATCCTCTCTCGGAGTATCCTTTGATGGAGCTGTTGGAAAGATTTCCAAGACCAAGCGTGCAAAGTCTGTAGAATGAGCGATCTTGTTGTCTTCGATCAACTCGCGGACATAAAAAAATTAACGGTCGATGAAGCTTTTATCCATCTTGAAAAACGCTTTCAAAAGGAGCGAGCAAGATACCTCTCCCGTATGCTTGATAAAGATACGCAGCCGGAGGAAACTATCCAGATTAAATCGATCATTAACGCACTTGAGGGCTTATCGCCTCTGGCTCTTGCGGAGAAGGTATTAAAGATCGAAGCTAAGAATCGTAAGGTTAAACATCCTGAATTGTTCAAGACTAGGCGCAATCCAACCGGTTGATCGTTGTAACGCACAAACCTATTTTATCCTTATATAACCCAAACCTTAAAATATTTTTACTATGGCTAATATAAAACTAACCTGGGATGTCCCCGCAGATGTCAGTGACATCGACACTTTTGAAGTGTATGTGTGCGACACCGCAAACCACAAGACAACTGACGCAGAGTTTCAAACATCTCTTGATGCAATTCATGCTGGAACCTCTACAGTTGGCGGTGAAAACTTAGTACTAGTACAAGACAATATCGCTACTAATGTAGCCGAAATCGCTTCTTGGACAACTACTATGACTGGTACGCACCACTTCGTAATCGCTGCAAAAAACCAAGGCGGATACAAAGTAGGAGACGGCAGCTCGGCTTCATCAGCAGTCGCTACTCTTCCCGTAACCTAACACCCTTTGACCTATGCCCCTCGTCTCAAGATGGGGCTCCAAGGTCACTTCGGTACCTGCCCGCGAGCCCAAGGCCAACAGCCCGAAGCCAATAACTTTAACTGCTCGGCCTATACCCGTTGACCTAGAGTCAAAGGCCGAAAGCCTTGGGTCTTTGGTCGGAAGGCCTATCCCGGTTAAAGCATGAGCTATTCTAAAAAAGTACAGAAAGCTAAAGCTACCCGGTCTGACCATCGAAAGGCTAGGGCTGTTGCCGGTTCAATTAATCGAACCGCACTTAAGAGGGACTCTAAAAAGTTTAAAAGTCTTGAGCGTGAACATGATCAGGATCAACGCTTTGGAGGTAATTTAAAATCGGTATATTTTGATTCCGATGGTGATGGGTATAAAGATACCTACGGCCGTGTTTACCGCTCCGGGGTTGTTGGCAAGCCGGGTGTAGAAATCCCTACCTTTGGACATATCGTTCCTCCGGTCTCTGGCCCGACTGGATTATTAGTATCCAAGTTAGTATCTAAGCCTGCTAGTGGCCCAAGCGATTTAATCGCTCGCATACTCGCTCCAGCTAATGGCCCAACCGGATTAGATGCATCCGTTAGTATTCCAAATTCTGGCCCTAGTGGATTAGATGCAACTGTTAATATTCCAAATTCTGGACCAACCGGATTAGATGCATCGATTAGCATTCCGAATGCTGGCCCTAGCGGGTTGGATGCGGTTGTCAATGCTCCGAATTCTGGCCCAACAGGCTTAAATGCATTTGAAGGAATTCCAGACGCACCTGTTTCCGGCCCGACAGGATTAGGTGCATCCGTTAATGCTCCGGCTAATGGCCCAACGGGTTTAGGTGCATCCGTCATTGCTCCGGCTAATGGCCCGACAGGGCTAGGCGCATCCGAAGTGTTTACCGCGCCAGCTAACGGCCCTACAGGGCTAGGCGCATCCGTTAATGCTCCGGCTAGTGGCCCGACAGGGTTAGGCGCATCCGTTAATGCTCCGGCCGAAGGTCCTACAGGATTAGGCGCATCCGTTAATGCTCCGACTAGCGGCCCGACCGGTCTATCTGCGGCTAAGCTTACGCTTAATATTAATATCGAAGCGAGTCAGGACACGATTGTTGCTAAGACTACCGAGCCGGCCGGAACCATTGAATATGCTTCGGATGTCGGATATCTATTCATATACGACGGAACCGATTGGCATCATACTGACGGGGGTAACAGCTAACTAAGCCGTGGGAGATGTAAAAATATTTAATTCCGCTGGAGAGAACGATAACGAAAATACTATAACCTCTTCCGGTTCGTCTGTTGGTCGAGTAAAAGATCTTTATATGCTCAAATCTGAAATTACTGAGCTTGAGCAAAAGGTAGAAACAAACACCTCTAACTTTTCTAATTTGGTGCAGGATGCACCGGAGGATTTGGATACACTAAAGGAAATCTCTGATAATCTTGATCTTGAATCATTTTTAGATGCTTTGAACGGTCCAAAACCAGCCGCAGGCCCCTCAAATATTCAAGCAGTTCAAGTACCGTAAAAAAGTTCATCCATCCGATTGAGAAGAGCTGCATAACAAGGAATATATAGAACATGCCCAGCATTTTAGAAGCCTTAGGAACCTCTTTAAGCGGAAAGCTCGGAGAAAAATTAAATCTTGCCGGTGGTACTCTTACTGGTCCTTTAATTGTTCCCGAACCTACCGCTGCAAACCATGTAGCTACAAGTAGTCAAGTAACCACTCTTGAATCTGCTATTGGAAATTATGGAGACTTTGTAGCAAGTACTGCAGATGTTACCGTTTCGATCTTTGATACCGCAGCAAATATATTGGCCCGAGCAAGCGATCCGAAGGGTACCGTTGCTGTAGCCAGTGATACAAGCGTGATTTATTATTGGGCTGGTTCTGTATGGACTGCATCCAATATCGCAAGTATTCAAGCTGACAGCATTGCAGCCGCATTAACTCTTAATATTTCTGGTGATACAGAAAGTAACATCCGGTCGCGCGAAGGAGATGCAACCGGTACCGTGATGTACGGAACGGATACTGACAAGCTATACATCTTCGACGGATCCGCATGGCACGAATATCAACCCGAAGCATAATACTTTAGAATGAGCGACATTAATACATACGCAGACGA
>JGI20156J14371_10002290_pt1 | contig 15237 bp, 15 predicted proteins | sample COG_06_FD_14371 | JGI IMG/M metagenome (IMG submission 14371)
TCACCTAAATCACAATTGATATTAATTTCCATACACTTTAAGTCTGGAGTATAACATGTCATGATTAAAAATATATTAAATCTTGGTGACGCAGCAGCTTATTGTGATTTTGGCTCAGAGGTCAACGAAACTATAAATAATAATGTCATTAATTATTTTAATCAAATATCAGAATTAACTAAAAATGAAAAAATAGAAGGTATAACCAATTTAACCCCTTCCTATAATAAGTTAATTATTAGTTATGACTTAACAGTAACTAATTTTAAAAAGATTAAAAGTATAATTGAAAATTTAGAAGTTAAAGAAACATTTAAAAAAAACAACAAAGAAATAAAAATCCCTATTTGTTGTACTGAGGATTTCAGTTTGGATTTTGATCGATTAACTAGAAAATTAAAATTAAATAAGGATAAGATATTAGAACTATATTTAGATAAAGAATATTTTTGTTACATGACAGGTTTTATTGCAGGAATGCCCTTTTTAGGGGACACAGATAAGAATATAAGATGTGAACGATTAGAAACACCAAGAGTAAGGGTTCCAAAAGGATCAATTGGTATTACAGAGCAATTTGCAAATATTTATACTTTTGAAAGCCCTGGTGGGTGGAATATAATTGGAAATACTCCTAAAAGAATTTTTGAAATTAAAAATTTAAATCAACCAGCATTAATTAATCCAGGAGATAAAGTAAAATTTTATCAAATAACAAAAGATGAATATTTAAATTGGAATGAATAAACCGTATTTTAAAATTTTGAGGCCAGGTATAAATACAACAATCCAGGATAAGGGACGTTACAATTTATATCATATAGGAGTATCAGTTAGTGGAGCGATTGACCAACGAAACTACAAATTAGCAAATTGCTTGGTTGGAAATAATTTAGATGAAGCTGTTATAGAGTTTGCATACCAAGGTCCACATTTAAAATTAAAAAATGCGAATATAAATTTNGCTATAACTGGAGATATATTTTTTAAGATTATTAGAAAAAATTCAAAAATTGAAGAAGGTGAGTGCTATAGAAATTATCTTTTAGAGGAAGGAGACCAACTAGATATAATTTCAACAAAAAAATCAGCTTATGGGTATCTTTCAGTAAGTGGTGGATTAGAGCTGCAAAAACTATGGAAAAGTTATTCAACAAACACAAAAGCAAAAATTGGCCCTAATAATGGTAACAAGTATTCATCTGATGATAAAATTTTCATTACAAACTCAGATGTAAAAAATTTTTTAGAAAAAAGAATAGATTATAAAGCTTTAATTGATAACACTATAAGAGTTATCAAAGGAACAAATTTTAATTACTTTTCAAAACAGGCTATCAAAAATTTTTTCAATAAAGAATTTCTAGTTACTAATCTTGCTGATCGCATGGGGATAAGATTAAAAGGTCATAAAATTGAAAATATAAAAAATACAAACATTAAATCTGAAGGTTTAGTTAAGGGTGTTATACAGGTTCCAGCTGATGGCAATCCAATAATAATGTTATCTGATCATGGAACAATTGGAGGATATCCCAAAATTGCCAATGTAATTTCAGCAGATTTAGACGCAGTTGGACAATTAACACCTGGTTCAAATATCAACTTTAAAGAAGTAAGTCTTGAAGAAGCTGAAAATATATTTAAAGCATACAGTGAAGAAACAATAAAATATTTAAATGAATCTAATTAAAAATATTCCAGGCCCAATATTAATATTTATGGGCGCACTAAGCTTAAGTTTTGGTGGACTATTAGTCAAATCATTCGAAGGTTCAACCTTATGGCAAATTTTGTTTTGGAGATCACTTTTTTTTTCTTTAACTGTGCTGGCATTTTTAATAATCAGCTATAAGAGAAAAACATTTCAAGCATTCTACGAGTCTGGTTTGCCAGGATTTTTTGGTGGTATAATTTTATCCTTTGGATTTTGTGGGTATGTGTTTGCCATGTATAATACGACAGTTGCAAATACTAATTTTATAATATCTTTACAGATTCTATTTTTAGCTGTTTTTGGTTATTTTTTTTTAAAAGAAAAAATTTCAGCCATTACGTTGACCTCAATTGTTTTGGCAATATCAGGAGTCTTTTTAATGGTTGGAAATTCACTTTCACCTGGCGAGCTTTCAGGAAATCTAGCAGCATTTACTATGCCAATTACATTTGCGGTACTAATTATGATAGTAAGAAAATTTCCTACAGTTGATATGGTTCCAGCACAGTTTGTTGCTGGTATTAGTTCATGCTTAATTGGATTTATATTGTCAAATAAATTAATGATTTCACCGCATGATATTTTTTTAGGTTTCTTGGCAGGTTTTTTTCAAGTTGGCTTTGGTTTTATTTTTATAACTATTGGAGCACGTAGCACTCCTTCAGCAATGGTTGGAATTATAATGTTGTCAGAATCAGTCCTTGGCCCTATTTGGGCATTTCTATTTGTTAGTGAAAGACCTTCCATGTTTGGATTGATTGGTGGTTCAATAATCTTGTTTGCAGTTTTGCTTCAATTTTATTCTTTATTATCATCAAAAAAAAAAGTTTCTAATTGACTTTAACACACAATTAATAGATTATTGATTTACGGGAGAGACTACAGAATATCGTAGCGCCGAAGGAGCAACCACCCAGGAATCTCTCAGGCAAAAAGGACCGTAGCATATTAACTCTGGAAAGAGATTTATTTCTCGCCGAAGGAGCAAAACTCTCAGGCAAACATACAGATGGGTACAAAGAGTTAATATGGAAAACAAAAAAACAGCACTTAATTCACTACATAAAAAATATGGAGCTAAATTAGTTTCATTTGCCGGCTATGAAATGCCAATTCAATATTCAGATGGAATTATAGAAGAGCATAAAAATACAAGAGAAAATGCTGGTATATTTGATGTATCACATATGGGGCAATTATTTATCAAAGGTGATGAAACTTTAGCTAAAAACCTTGAAAAAATTTTTCCTACAGAGTTGAGTAATGCAAAATTAAATCAATCAAAATATAGTTTTTTAATGAATGAAGAAGCTGGAATTCATGATGACTTAATTATTACTAAAGTAGAGGGTGGCTTCAATATTGTTTTAAATGCAGCTTGCAAACATTCTGATTTAAAACTTTTATCTAGATTATTAGATAATAAGTATGAAATGATTTTAAGTGAGGAATTATCACTTATAGCAATACAAGGACCTAAAGCTGTTAAGATACTAGAAAAAGTTATTAATGGTGTTTCAAATTTGAAATTCATGAATGGTGGAACATTTAAGTATCTTGATGAAGATATTTATATAACGAGATCTGGCTATACTGGTGAAGATGGATTTGAAATATCTATAAAAAATATGAATACAGAAATATTTGTAGAAAAACTAATTAACGAAGGAGCTAAATTAATTGGTCTTGGAGCAAGAGATACTTTAAGGTTAGAAGCAGGACTTTGTTTGTATGGTCATGATATGGATATTAATAAAAGTCCTGTTGAAGCCAATCTAAAATGGGCAATCTCAAAAAATAGAATTCGTGAAGGTGGATTTATTGGTTTTGAAAAAATTAAATCCCAAATTGAAAAAGGAGTTAGCAAAATTCGTGTTGGTATAAAACCAGAAGGCAAAATTATAGCTCGGGAAAAAACTTCAATATTTAGTGAGGATGATAAAAATATTGGTGAAATAACAAGTGGAACTTTTGGCCCAAGTGTTCAGGCGCCAGTTGCTATGGGCTATGTAGAAAATTCATTTTCTAAAATTGATACCAAGGTTTTTTTAGAAGTGAGAGGAAAAAAATATCCGGCAAATATAAGTAATTTGCCATTTTATAAAAAAAGTTATGTGAAAGGAGTTAGTAAATGAGTGAAGTAAAATATTCAAAAGAACATGAGTGGCTTAAATTAGATGGAGAGATTGCTACTATAGGAATTACTCAGCATGCAACAGAAATGTTAGGTGACATAGTTTTTGTTGAACTACCAGATTTAGGATCAAATGTCGAAAAAGATGGAAATGCTGGTGTAGTAGAGTCTACAAAAGCTGCAAGTGATGTTTACACTCCAATATCAGGTGAAGTAGTTGAAAACAATCAATCAATAGTCGATGACCCAGCTAAGATTAATTCTGATCCAGAAAATGAAGCTTGGTTCTTTAAGTTAAAGATTAAAGATAAATCTGAATTAGATTCATTAATGAATAAAGATGAATATGATAAATTTTCAAAAGAAAGCGCTAGTTAAATGTTAAAGAATGCTCAAAAAGATTTTATACAAAGACATATAGGCCCATCTGTTAATGAGCAGAACACCATGCTTAAAGAATTGGGTTATAAAAATCTTGATGATTTAATAAAAGACACTGTACCAGAGAAAATTCTTCTAAAAGATGATTTAGATATTGGAGATCCAAATTCTGAATACAAAGCACTTAGAAAACTAAAAGATATTTCAAAAAAAAATAAAATTTTTTCTAGCTTTATCGGAATGGGTTATTACGGAACGTATACACCTTACGTAATACTTAGAAATATATTAGAAAATCCAGGGTGGTACACCTCTTATACACCTTACCAGCCAGAAGTAGCCCAAGGTAGACTTGAAATGTTACTTAACTTTCAACAAATGGTTATAGATTTTACTGGAATGGATATTGCTAATGCTTCTCTTTTAGATGAAGGAACAGCAGCAGCAGAAGCTATGGGTTTAAGTTACAGAATATCTAAATCTGAAAATAAAAAAGTTTTTGTTTCAAAAAATTGCCATCCACAAACTATTGACGTTATTAAAACAAGAGCAGAACCACTAGGTTTAGAAATAATAGTTGGAGATGAAGATAAAGATATTAAAGAGGATATTATATGTGGAATTCTTCAATACCCAGGTACCTTAGGAGACATCAAGGACCCAAGTGAAGCTATTAGTAAAATACATAAATTTAATGGAAAAGCAGTTCTCGCATGTGATTTATTAGCACTTGCTAAACTTAAAACACCAGCAGAACTTGGTGCTGATATTGCAGTTGGAAGTTCACAACGTTTTGGAATTCCAATGGGCTATGGAGGTCCTCATGCAGCATTTTTTGCAACAAAAGATGAATATAAAAGATCTATGCCTGGCAGGATAGTTGGAGTGTCAGTTGATAGACATGGAAAAAAAGCTTACAGACTTGCCCTTCAAACAAGAGAACAACATATAAGAAGAGATAAAGCCACAAGTAATATCTGCACTGCACAAGCGTTATTGGCAATAGTTTCTGCTGCTTATGCTGTCTATCATGGCCCCCAAGGTATAAAAAAAATTGCAGAAAGCGTTTCTCAATTAACTAAAAATTTTGCAGATAAATTAAAACAATCTGGTTATGAACTTTATTCAGATAATTTTTTTGATACGGTAACTGTAAAAACTTTAGATAAAACTGAAAAGATATACAAAAATGCCTTAGATCAAGGAGTAAATATTAGAAAAGTAAATTCTGAAATGCTGGCAGTGTCTTTTGATGAAAGAAAAAATCTTTATAGAGCAAATCAATTATTAAAAATTTTTAATTGTTCAGAAACAATTAAAGAGACTATGAATGAAAGCTTATCTAATATTCCTAAAAAATTATTAAGAACTTCAACTTATTTAGATCACCCAGTTTTTAATAGTTATCATTCAGAAACTGAAATGCTTCGTTATCTAAAAAAATTAGAAGATTCAGATATTGCTTTAAATAAATCTATGATTGCTTTGGGATCATGCACCATGAAACTTAATGCAGTTTCAGAAATGATACCTGTTACATGGAAAGAGTTCTCTCAACCACATCCCTTTTCTCCTGTAGAACAAATGGACGGTTACAGAGAGTTATTCACTGATTTAAAAAATTGGTTAAGATCAATTACAGGTTTTTCTGGTGTTTCACTTCAACCAAATGCAGGGGCGCAAGGTGAGTTTGCTGGTTTAATGGTAATTCGTAAATTTCATGAAAAAAATGGTGATAAAAATCGTAATGTTTGTTTAATTCCAAGTTCTGCACATGGTACAAATCCTGCAAGTGCTCAAATGGTTGGTATGAAAGTTGTAGTTGTAAAGTGTGATCAGCATGGAAATGTAGATTATGAAGATTTAAAAAATAAAGCAGAAGAGCACTCAGAAAATTTAGCTTCACTTATGGTTACATATCCATCAACACATGGTGTTTTTGAAGAAAAGATAACAGACATTTGCGATCTAATTCATAAGCATGGAGGACAAGTATATATGGATGGAGCTAACTTAAATGCATTAGTAGGAATTGCTAAACCAGGTAACTTTGGTCCAGATGTTTGTCATATAAACTTACACAAAACATTTTGTATACCTCATGGTGGTGGAGGACCTGGTATGGGACCAATAGCATGCAAAAAACATTTAGAAGTATTTTTACCAAAACATTCGGTTATAAAAGATTGTGGTCCGGCAACTGGAATGGGAGCAGTATCTGCAGCACCTTGGGGCAGCTCAAGTATTTTATCAATTTCATGGATGTATATAAAAATGATGGGTTCTGAGGGTTTGAGAAAAGCATCTCAAGTTGCGATACTAAATGCCAATTACATTGCCCACAAACTAAAAGACTCATTTCCAATTTTATATAAAGGTAAAAATGGCAATGTTGCTCATGAATGTATAATCGATATTAGAACAATAAAAAGTGAGATAGGGATAACGGAAGAGGATATTGCAAAAAGATTAATTGATTTTGGTTATCATGCTCCAACAATGTCTTGGCCAGTTGCTGGCACAATGATGATTGAGCCTACTGAAAGTGAAAGTTTGAGTGAGATTGATAAGTTTTGCTCTACTCTTGTTAAAATAAAACAAGAGATAAATAAAATTCAGTCAGGTGAATATGATAAAATTGATAATCCATTGAAAAATGCGCCACATACTCACATTGAGTTAACAGCAAATAAGTGGGATCATAAATACGAAAGAGAAGAGGCAGCTTATCCATCAGAATTTTTAAGATCAGCAAAATATTGGCCTCCTGTTGCTAGAGTAGATAATGTTTATGGAGATAAAAACCTTTTTTGTACATGCCCATCAATGGAAGAGTACGAAGACACTGCAGCCTAAAGGTTTATCAATATGAAAATTGCAGTAGTCGGTGCTGGTATATCAGGATTGAGTGCAGCCTATTATTTATCTAAAAAACATAAAGTAGACTTGTTTGAAAAAGAAAACCAGTTTGGTGGACATGCAAACACAATAAAAGTCGCTTATGCACCGGATAAAGAAATAGCAATAGATATAGGGTTTATGGTTTTTAATAAACATACATACCCAAATCTAATTAATTTTTTTTTAGAAAATAAAATAGCAATAGAAAAAAGTGATATGTCATTTTCTGTTTCTGTAGAAGGAAGTGAATTAGAATATTGTGGAAAAGGTTTAAGTGGAATTTTTTCAAATAAAAAAAACTTATTTAATCTCAAATTTATAAAGATGTTTTTTGAAATTATTAGTTTTTATAAAANCTGTGAAAAAATAGACAGTGAAAAAATTAAATCAATTACNTTGGGTGAACACTTAAAAGAAATTAAAATTTCAGATTATTTTATAAATTTTCATATTATACCAATGGTATCTGCAATATGGTCAATGCCACCTTATGAGGCAACTCAAATGCCTTTATCTTTTTTTCTGAATTTTTTTAAAAATCATGGGCTTTTTAAAATTAAAAATAGACCTCAGTGGTATACAGTTACAAATCGAAGCAAAACTTATGTAGATAAAATAATAGGTCAGGTAAGTGGTGAGCATTTTAAGAATTATAATATAAATAAGATTATTAGAAATAATTTAGGTGCTAAGATTTTTTACGGTGAGGAAAATGAGTATTTTGATTATGATAAAGTTGTAATAGCAACTCATGCTGATGAGGCACTAAAGATAATTGATAACCCAACTACCGATGAAGAAATAATATTAAAAAATTTTAAATATAGATCTAATATTGCTGTAATTCATTTTGATGAAAGTATTATGCCCAAAAACAAAAAAACCTGGTGTTCTTGGAACTCCTCGATGAATTCGGCAAACATTCAAAAGACATCTGTTACTTATTGGATAAACCAGCTACAAAATTTAGAGATAAATAGAAATATTTTTTTAACAATAAATCCATATAAGGAAATTCCTGCTGATAAAATATTTAAAAAAGTAATATTTACTCATCCTTACTATGATGCAGGAGCATTACTAAATCAAAGTAGATTGTGTAACATCCAAAATAAAAAAAATATTTTATTTTGTGGAAGTTATTTTGGTTATGGTTTCCATGAAGATGGAATAAAATCCACTATTGAAATGTTAAAAACTCTTAATGATTAAAAACTCTTATATTTACACAGGCACTGTAATTCATAAAAGATTCAAACCAAAAATTCATTCATTTAACTATAAAGTTTTTTCATTGCTTATTGATTTATCAGAATTAGATTTAATGCATCAAAAGTTAAAATTATTTTCTTATGAAAAGTTTAATATTATTAGTTTTTTTAATAAGGATCATGGTCCAAGGGATGGGAGTTCACTTAATAATTGGGTTATAGATAATTTAAAAAAACATGGCATAGAGAGCAAAAATATTCAAATTAAACTTTTATGTTACCCAAGAATTTTTGGATACGTATTTAATCCTTTAAGTGTATTTTATATTTATGATAAAAATTCCGAATTAATATCCATTTTATATGAAGTTAAAAATACGTTTGGAGAACAACATGTTTATATTTTTAAAATAGGAGAAAATCAAAATTTAATACAACATGTTTGTAAAAAAAAATTTCATGTATCCCCATTTATTGAAATGGACTGTGTTTATTTTTTTAGATTATTAAAACCTAATAATAAAATTTCTGTGATAATAGATTTAAATGACCGTGAGGGTAAAATTTTATATGCTTCTCAAGATGGAATCAAGAGTGATTTAAATAACAAAAATTTAATTAAATCTTATTTTAAGCATCCATTAATGACATTTAAAATTATTTTGGCGATACATTTTGAGGCATTTAAATTGTGGACAAAAGGAATTAAGTTTATAAAAAAAAAAATTAAAATCAAAAATAACATAACTATAGAAAATTAATGTTACTTTATAGAATTTCTGATGCAGTTGTATTTAATGCCTTAAAAAAAATCAAATATGGATATCTTGAAATCACCAAAATAAATGGTGAAGTTCTAAAGTTTGGTAATCCAGATGAAAATTTAAAAGTTTCGTTACAGATAAAAGATGAAAGTCTAATGTATAATTTGATTAAAAATGGAAGTGTTGGCTTAGGAGAATCCTACATGAAAGATTTTTTTACTACAAATAATCTATCTGATTTGATTGAATTATCAGCAAAAAATATAAAGATTATTTATAAATTTTCAGGTGTATTTGATTTGTCTTTTATTAATTTTATAAAAAATAAAATTATAAAAAATACAAAACATAGAAGCAAAGAAAATATTGCAAAACATTATGACTTGGGAAATGATTTTTTTTCTTTATGGCTTGATAAAACTTTAACATATTCCAGTGCTATATTTGAAGAGCCTAAGCAGGAACTTTTTGCAGCACAGAATAATAAATATCAAAAATTAATAGATCTTTTAAAACCATCAAATGGAAGTAAAATTTTAGAGATCGGTTGTGGTTGGGGTGGCTTTGCCGAGTACTTGGGCACCAACTATGATGTCAAACTAGACTGTATCACTATCTCTCAAAAACAATTTGAATATGCCAAAGAAAGAATTCATAAATGTGGCCTTAATGAAAAAGTTAGTATTAAAATAAAAGACTATAGAGACCTAAAAGAAAAATATGATCATATAGCATCTATTGAAATGATAGAGGCTGTAGGCCAAAATTATCTAGATAGTTATTTCAGTACAATTAAGAATAATCTAGCTCCAGCAGGCTCCGTAGGTATTCAAGCTATAACTATTGATGACAGTTTATTTGATAGATATAAAAATAAACAAGATTTTATTCAAAAATATATTTTTCCTGGTGGCTTTTTACCTTCTAGAAATGAGTTACAGAATTATGTAAGTACCAATGGTTTAAAATTTAATGAATATAACTCATACTCTAACCATTATGCTGACACTTTAGTTATTTGGAGAGAAATATTTAACAAAAAATGGGATCAAATTATGGATCAAGGATTTGATTTAACATTTAAAAGGATGTGGCAATTTTACCTTTCATATTGTGAAGCTGGATTTAAATCAAAAAATATAGATTTGATTCAATTCTCACTTTATAATAAATAAGTCACATGAAAATTATATTTGCTTTAATAACTGCAATTTTATTAACTAGTTGTACAGGAAACAATATGAAACCAACTGATTTTAAAGATCAAAAACCAAGACTAATTATAGAAGAATATTTATCGGGAAATGTAAAGGCGTGGGGAATTTTACAAAATAGATCTGGAAAAGTAACCAGACAATTCTCAGCAGATTTGAATGGTAAATGGGATGGTAAACAATTAATTCTGAGTGAAAAATTTAATTGGAATGATGGAGAAGTTCAAACAAGACAATGGACAATCAATAAAATTGATGAGCATAATTATGAAGGAACAGCAGGAGACGTTGTTGGAAAAGCAAAAGGATATTCCTATGGACCTGCGTTCAAATTTGAGTATGTTCTATTAGTGCCAATCAAAGGCAAAGAAGTTAAAATTACCTTTGATGATTGGATATTCATGCAAGATGAAAAAGTTGCAATTAATAGAGCCACAATGACTAAGTTTGGTATAAAGGTTGCTGAACTTACAGTAATGTTTGTGAAAGATTAATTAATTATCTTTTATAGCCCATATCAATTAGCTTGAAATAAATACCGTAGGGTAAAATTCTTAAAAATTTTAAAAAAAAGGTAAAAGCTTTAGGGAAATGAATTTCAAACCCAGTTTTTTTTGTTAATCCTATGTAAATTTGTTCAGCTGCAAATTCAGGAGATTTTATCATGGGCATTGGAAAATCATTTTGATCAGTCATTGGAGTTTTAATAAAACCTGGGCTTACAAGAGAAACTCTTACATTTTTTTCTAATCATTTCAAATCGAAGACTTTCTGTAAAACTTGTCAAAGCAGATTTTGAGGCACAATAAGCACCAGCAGCAGGTAATCCTCTGTATCCAGCAACTGAGGAAATTATTGATATCTGGCCACTTTTTTTATCATTATAATAATCATAAACTGAGTTGATAGAATTCATAGTTCCAAAATAATTAACTTCCATAATTTCCCTAATTTTATCTAAATTAAATTTTTTTTCAGAATTGGGATCATGTATTCCAGTACCAAATATAGAAATTTCTATGTTGTTAAATTTGTTTTTTATATCTTCAAAAACTTTTTTACATTGTTCAGGATTAGTAACATCCAATGGGAAAGAATGAATATTTTGATCTATTTTAGTTAATTCTTGAAGTAAGCCTTCACGCCTTGCTGATGCAGCTACTATCCATCCCTCTTGAGCAAATTTTATAGATAAAGCTTTTCCAATTCCACTACTAGCTCCAGTAATCCAAATAACTTTTTTATCATTCATATTTTAATGTATAGTCCAAAAAATGTTAAAAAACAAAATTTTATCTTTTGCATTGTTTGCTACAATTACTTATTCAGCATCTGCCATTGGTGGTTTAGCGACAATTGGTTTTAAAGAACCATGGTATTCGTCAATAATAAAACCTTCTTTTAATCCACCTGACTGGATTTTTGCGCCTGTTTGGACAACTTTATATTTAATGATGACTATTGCGATATGGTTTTTTTGGCATAGTAAAAACAAAGACATAAATACAATTTATATTTATTTGATTCATCTAATCTTTAATACAACTTGGAGTGTAGTNTTTTTTGTTTTTCACAATATGCTTTTAGCATTNTTAATATTAATTGTTTTAATAGGCTTAATAGCTGTTCTCATTGTTAGATTTAAACGTGTCAATATAGCTAGTTATTATTTGATGATTCCTTATTTACTCTGGTGTTGCTTTGCATTATTGTTAAATCTTACTTTAATTTTATTAAACTAATTATGGACGATGTAGTAATTGTTGGTGGTGGTATAATTGGAACAGCCACTGCTTATTTTTTATCTAAAGAAGGCAGAAAAGTTAAGGTTATAGAAAGAGATCCAACTTATAAAACAGCTTCTTTCCCATTATCTTTAGGTGGATTTAGAAGGCAATTCTTTCAAAAAGAAAACATTTTACTCGGTAAGTTTGCTAGAGAATTTATTTTTCAAATACCTGAATTATTAAAAACTGAAAAGAATCCTAATCCTACTGCAAGCATGGTTACAAATGGTTATTTATTAATGTTTGGCCCTGAACATGCCGAGGAACAATATAAAGCTTTAGAAAATCATAAAAAATGTGATGCTGGTACAAAAAATATTAAAGGCTCTGAGCTGAAAAAAATATTCCCATATATAAACAATGAAGGTATTGAAACAGCAACATATACAGACAATCAAAGCGAAGGATGGATTGATCCTTTCATGTTTCATGGTGCTTTAAAAAGTAAAGCAATAGAACTTGGTGCAGAATTTATTAAAGGTGAAGTAAAAAGTATTTCTGAAATTAAAGCTAAGACAATAATATCTGCAGCTGGATGCTGGACTAAAGAATTGTTAGGAGACATACCGGTTGTTCCTCAAAAGCATACAGTTTTCAGAGTTAAATGCCCAAAGTATATTGCTGAAATGCCTTTAACAGGAGATCTAACTACAGGTGTTTATTGGAGACCTGAAGGTGGCGAATATTTAGCAGGCTCACCAAATTCAGTGTTTGATGCCACGGATTTAGAGCCAGCATGGAATGATTTTGAGGAATTAGTTTGGCCAGCTCTAGCACAAAGAATACCAGTTTTTGAAGAATTAAAGTTAACAGGTGGATGGGCAGGCTATTACGATTGTAACAAGTTAGACAATAATGCAGTTGTTGGAAAACATCCTAAATATGAAAATGTGTTCATGGCCTCAGGATTTACAGGTAGAGGCTTAATGCAAGCACCTGGTATTGGAAGAGCATTAACTGAATTAATTACAACTGGCTCTTATCAAACTATTGATATTAGTGATTTTTCAGTTGAAAGGGTGCTTGGTAATAATGCAAGACCTGAGCCATACGTTTTATAAAAATATTTAAGTTCCACAAAAAGTTTGAAATTTTTTTTCAGTTATTGGTAATGGACATTGATAATCAAGAATATTTTTTTGATCAGTATAAGGATTTTCTAAAACTGTTAATAAATTTTTTAGTAATTTTAAGTTATTTTCATTGGCTGCAATTAAAGCTTCCTCCACTTTATGGTTTCTTGGAATTACAATAGGATTAGAAATTCGCATTAAATCTAAATATTTACTTGAGGAAATTTCCTTTACATTTAGTCTTTTTTTCCATCTATCTGTCCAATGCATGAATTCGTTTGATTTGTAGCAGTTAATCTCAGGAGTCTTAATATTCATTAAATAACAAAAAGTATTTGTGTAATCTATTTTATTTAATTCCATCCAATTTAATAAATCATTTATTAATTTTTTATCTTCTTTATCTTCACCAAATAAGCCTAGTTTATCTCTCATCATGTTGAGCCATTTTTCTTCATAAATTTTTTCAAAATTATCAATTACTTCAGACGCCTTTTTGATTGCAGAATCTTCATTTTCATCAATTAAAGGTATTAAACACTCCGCAAATCTTGCAAGATTCCATTTTGTAATTTTAGGTTGATTTGAAAAGGAATATCTTCCAAATTTATCAATTGAACTAAAAACAGTTTTAGCATCATAATAATCCATAAAAGCACAAGGTCCATAATCTATAGTTTGGCCAGAGACAGTCATGTTATCTGTATTCATCACTCCATGAATGAACCCAACACGCATCCAATTTATTACAAGATTACATTGTTTTTCCATCAAGATATTAAGCAAATCTAAAGCTTTATTGTTTGAAGATTTAATTTCTGAAAAATGCCTATCAATTGTAAAATTCATAAGTAATTTTAATTCCTCAATATTTTGTTTTGCAGCAATGTACTGAAATGTACCAACACGGATATGGCTTGAGGCAATTCTAGTTAGTATCGCACCTTGTTCAGGTTTTTCTCTATTAACAGTTTCACCAGTCTTAACAACTGATAAACTTCTAGTTGTTGGAATTTTTAGGGCATGCATTGCCTCGCTTATTATGTACTCTCTTAACATAGGCCCCAAAACTGCACGACCATCACCCCCTCTGGAAAAAGAAGTTTTGCCAGAACCTTTAAATTGAATATCGTTACGCTCATTTTTTTTTGATAGATGTTCACCCATTAAAACTGCTCTTCCATCACCAAGCATTGTAAAATGACCAAATTGATGACCAGCATAAGCCTGTGAAATTCCATTACTACCTGCTGGTAAGATATTCCCAGATAATATTTTTGATATTTCTTTTTTATCTGTTTTAGAAAAATCTAAGTCCAAATTTTTGGCTAGTTTTTTATTTAAAATTACTAAGTCTGGTTCTTTAACAGGAATTGGATCTATAGTTTCTTTGAATGTATCTGGAAGTTTTGCGTAGGTATTGTCAAAATGCCAGCCGATGGTCATCTTAGATTAATTAACTTCAGCTTGATTTTCTTTTGGTTTTACTTCTGTTTTAAATTGATTAGATATTTTTTGAATTTCAACAGAAGAAACTTTGTATTCTGCACACATTGTTTCTTCATCTTTTCCATGACCAGTTACCATGTTAACCATATGCTCTGGAAAGTGGAATGTTGTAAATACTATTCCTTCTTTAACTTTATCTGTTACCTCTATTTTTAAAGCTACTTCACCTCTTCCAGAATAAAGTCTACCAATATCACCAGTATTTAATTCTCTTTTTTTAGCATCATTAGGGTGAACTAACAGCAAGTCTTCAGAAACTATATTAATATTTTTAGTACGTCTTGTCATAGTAGCAGCGTTATAGTGTTGAAGAACTCTACTAGTTGTTAAAATTAATGGATAATCTTTTTTATTGGTTGCAACTTCTGTAGATTCTTTCCAATCAAAATTTTTAAGCTGTCCTTTTCCTAATTTGAATGTTTTTTCATGTAAGATCTGTGTATCAGTTCCATCTTCTTGTACTGGCCACTGTAATCCCATTTTACCAAGTCTTTCTCTTGTTACACCTTTAAAGAAAGGAACCACATCAGCTATTTCTGCAAGAAC
>JGI20156J14371_10002297_pt1 | contig 15199 bp, 10 predicted proteins | sample COG_06_FD_14371 | JGI IMG/M metagenome (IMG submission 14371)
GCTGGTGCCTTCTTCGCAGCGGGCTTCTTCGCAGCCGGCTTCTTCGCAGCGGGCTTCTTCGCAGCGGGCTTCTTCGCTGCGGGCTTCTTCGCAGCCGGCTTCTTCGCAGCTGGTTTCTTCGCAGCGGGCTTCTTCGTTTCAGCTTTTTCCTCGTCAGGTTCTGCTTCAGAAGGCTCTTCCGTTGTTGGTTCTGCTGTTGCAGCTATTTCCTCAACTTCGGATTCTTCTTTCTTCGTAGCCTTTTTCGTTGGGGCCTTCTTTGGAGCTTCTGCAGCTGTTTCCTCTGGCTGTTCAGTTCCAGTCTCACCGCCATCCATCTGCTCTTTTAATGCATTCAGGACGTCGAAATCTCCAAAAGTGCTGCGCTCAACGCTCGAATTTACCTCATTCATCATGCGGTTATTGCCTCCACTTGATCTAGGCTTGCGTTCCTTAGAAGGTGTTGCCGTAGCNTGTGGGGCCTCTTCAAACGTACGTGTGTGGCTGACCGTGATTCGTTTTGCGTTTCGATTGAACTCGAGAACAACAAATTCTGCTGATTCTTCAGCAGCGACAGCATTGCCATCTTCCTTAATGAGGTGCTTTGCATGGCATGAACCCTCAAGTCCATATGGCAAAGACACGATTGCATTGTTGCCTTCCGTTTTGATCACTGTGCCAGCGTGCTTCGAACCCACTGCAAAGATGGTTTCGAACACTTCCCATGGATTTTCTTCCAATTGCTTGTGACCAAGACTCATTCGACGATTCTCCTTGTCCAATTCAAGAACGATCACCTCAATTTCGTCGCTTACACTGCAGAACTCTGAAGGATGTTTAATTTTCTTGCTCCAGCTCAAATCTGAGATGTGGACGAGACCATCGATGCCTTCTTCCAATTCTACGAATAGACCGAAATTCGTGAAGTTTCGGACAACGCCTTTCTGCTTTGAGTTGACGGGGTAACGTTGGTCTATCTCGGCCCAAGGATCTTGCTTGAGTTGCTTCAGCCCCAACGACATTTTTCGTTCTTCGCGGTCGATATTTAGGATGAGGCATTCAATGTCGTCGCCGACACTTAAGAAATCCTGTGCACTACGTAAATGCTGAGACCAGCTCATCTCAGAGACGTGCAGCAATCCCTCAACACCGGTGCAATTTCAACGAAAGCACCATAATCAGCTATAACAACAACCTTTCCTTTGATTCGAGCTCCCTCAACGAGGTCTTCCGTCATCGAATCCCATGGGTGAGCTGTCAATTGTTTCATACCAAGCGCAATTCGTCGCTTGTCGTCATCAAAATCGAGAATAACCACATTCAGTTGCTGATCCAATTCGACCAATTCTTCCGGGTGATTCACGCGGCCCCAAGACATATCCGTGATGTGGACCAATCCATCGATGCCACCCAAATCAACAAACACACCGTAAGAAGTGATGTTTTTGACGGTGCCTTCCAAGACTTGTCCTTTTTCGAGGCCACCAATAATGACTCGTTTCTGCTCCTCAAGTTCAGCCTCAATTAACGCTTTGTGCGAGACGACTACGTTTTTGAACTCTTGGTTAATCTTCACGACCTTAAAGTCCATTTGCTTTCCGACGTAGACGTCAAAATCTCGAATGGGCTTTACATCCACTTGAGATCCGGCAAAAATGCCTCGATTCCAAACACGTCAACAATCAAGCCGCCTTTCGTTCGGCACTTGACGTCTCCTTGGATGATGAGATCCTTTTCTTTGGCCTCATTGATTTTGTCCCAAGCACTGAATATACGTGCCGTCCGGTGGGAGACAACGAGTTGTCCGTTTTTGTCCTCTTGTCGCTCAATGAAGATAGGGACAACATCCCCTTCCTTTAGGTCGGGATTGTATCGAAACTCACTCGCGTTGACGATTCCTTCTGATTTGTACCCAATGTTCACGACTACCTCTTTTTTGGTAATGGTGACGACGGTACCGTCGACGACTTCCTTCTCCTTGATGAGCGTTAACGATTCCTCGTAAGTGGTCTCAAGTGTCTTTCGCTCTGATTCTTCATATTCATCTACATCCGATTCGAATGTGTCCCAATCAAAGTCTCCTGGTTCAGCAAGTGCAGGACGCTCTGTAAGCTTCACGAACGGCTCTACTGGAGCTTCGTTTGCCGTGTCCACTTCAGGCGCTTCTGGCGCTTCTGTTGTCGGTTCTTTTGTTTCAGGTGAATCAGGCGTGCTTTCGGCCTGCGGAGCGGCAGAATTTTCTGCTTGCTCTTCTGGTTGCTGAGTATCTTCGCTCATGGCGTACCAGTATGTATTTGTATCCTGCATTGGAACAGATGCAGAAGTGTTAAAGGATCGCCATGTTCCAGAGGCGAATAAATAGGATGGCAAAAGTAATCAATTCTCCTGAAATTGGGCCGATTTCATTTTGAAATTGAAAGAAGTCAGCTTCGGAGCTGTTCGTTCAGTTTTTCTAATGAACCAAAACCTTCTGGGTCGACTGGCCTTGAGGAGATTCAAGTCGAGCGAAATAGAGGCCAGCAGGGAGGTGCAATGCGATGCTTTGGGGTGTGAACCATTCAAGGAGAACCTTCCCGTGCGTGTCATACAGCGTCCCCGCGCAAGGAAAAAATGCGGAATGGCCGGAGCTTATTGGATTGGGGTAAATGTTTTGTTCTCCAAGACCACTTAGGTTTTCTGTCACCATGGGACCATTGGACGCATCAGGAGTCGGAATGAAAAATTCTACCCATGGCGCTCCCGCGTCGTATTGTCGTCCCCAAGATCGATCGGGCGCTAATTCGGGCAGAAAGACAGAATCAGCGACACTAAATCCATCAGGCGAACGCAAGGCAATTGATTCTCCCAATGAGCTTAACTTAAAATTCATGTGGTTCCAACCCTGTGAACCGTTTTCATCCGCAATGAGCATGAGGAACGCGCCAGGCTGTATAACGGTCGAGTCTCCCGCTGTGGTGGTAATTTGCCATTTTTGTGGGACGTCTAGTCTGTCCGACACGTAATAACCTGCGAGATCGATTGGTTCATTGGTTGGATTGTACAATTCGACCCAATCATCAAACTCTCCCACTTCATCTGCGTAAGTGATGAAATTATCGGATTGAACTTCATTCAATACTACGCTCGCAGGTGAAATAATCTGCAAGGAATTCGTTACTCGCGGAGTTGGCGTTGAGAAATCCGTCCAATTGGGAGAACCGTCTGAGATGCGCCCGCGACTGTTGTCTTCTTCTAAGCTCATGACCCAATTGATTTCGTCGATACCGTGTTGTCGTTATGGAGAAGGCTCAACACGCCATCTTCAAACGGTACTATCCCGGTATGGTTTGCCCCTGATGCGGTGTTTCCATCCAACCAAAAAAGTTGAAATCCATTGGGTTCAACGGTGGTTTGCCACGGCGCTTCTGCGCTAAAAACATGGGACTGTGTGCCAATAGAGAGGGTGTAATTGGCTAAGTTGACTTGGTAGTCGTTCGGATTGAATACTTCGATCCACGATGAAAATCCAAATGACTCGTCAAAGACCGTTGAGGTGTTTACAGATTGGAATTCATTGATGTAAAGTGTTGCCGGTGGAAGTGCGATTGTCAAATTAGGTGCATCTGGCGTGGGTACATTGAAATACTGCCATTCAGAGCAGCCATCACAGCTTCTGCCAAAAGAAATATCGGTTTGCTGGATTCCAATGGTGATACTGTCTAAAATCGTCGTACCGTCCTCGGCGACAAGAAAGAGAGACTCACCTTCGTTGCTAATTTTAAAATTGGCGTGGTCCTCCCCTTGCTGTTCGTCGTCATCGCACCAGATTCGCAAATGTCCACCAGGGAGAATCGTGGTCAATCCTGGATTTGAAGAGGGAAACATCCACTTGTTCAATGTGTCAGGGTCATCACTAAGGTAGTAGCCGGCTAAGTTTTGGATTCCTCCACCATTGTAAACCTCGATCCAATCTTCGAATTGAAAAAAGTCATCGTAATCGTAGGAGTCATTGCTTGCTAATAGCTCGTTGATCACAAGGCTTTGCCCTTGAAGGCTCGTTAGGCTTAAGAATGCTACTGAGAGTGCGAAGAACACTCGCATTGGAAGAACCAGGTTAGTACGTGACTTCAATTTCGGCTTGTTTAAATCCCTGGGACAAAACTACAGCCAAAGCATCCTGTGCTCCTTCAATTGATGTGAAATTTTCAGTAAAATAAACCGTTTTCCCTGTCAGCTTAGCCGTTTTGAGCCTGACAGCATTCCCCAAACGCAAAAGCGAAGCGACCTCTGCAGGCTGAAGCGTGCCACTGTATTCGACGATCCGCACTCTGAAATTCTTGGTGGATTCGACATTTGATGAAGCCGTTTTGTTTCTCTTTGCAGGTGTTTTTGCTGATGATTTTTTTCGAGCAGCTGGCTCCGCTTTCTTCACATTTTCTTTCGCTGGAGGATTTGAATCGTCAGACGTATTTCCGTCTGTGGAGACTTTTTCAGTCGTCTCAACTGCATTTGGGATTTGTCTGACGAAGGCATCCGGCGACCATTTTTTGATTTGGTCTAGATGGTCCAAAGCGAGTGTCAAATCAGCGTGTCGACCAATTCCATATTTGGTCAATTTACCGGAGACCTCAATGACGAACGCTTCATCTGTAGTTTGATCTATTTCAAAGTTTGGTTGATTAATGAAAGCTCCGACCTGCACTGTATATATTCGTTCGGTCGTGTGTTTCGTGCTGGGTGTTATTGGCAGCGTTTTCGCAGCCGGATTTTCTTCTTCCTCTTCTGCAGCCAAGACAGTGGTTTCCACTGAACTTATTGTTGGCAGTGGTTTCGATTCAGGCTGCGGTGTGCGGTGATTGATTTCCTCTGGAACATTGGACTCGCTCACCTTTTTCGTGGCAACCTTGACCCGATTGTCTCTGCGGGTTGATTCTCCGCCAAATAAGGCGATCATTTCGTTGGCAATGGTGGAGCGCATGGCAATCGCTCGTTTGACNTGGGCTCTGTGCGCTTCCTGGTTCTTGGTTCCCGTGCGTATGTTGTCNAATTCTTTCTGATAGAGGTGTGCTTGTTCTAAAATGGGATCGTCGTGTTTGACAAACATTTNATATCCATCGTAATCATTGGATTGCATTGATTCGTCCGCATTGGATTCTCGCGGTCCGAATGATTGCCACCAAGCCCCCGGGCTCATTTGAGACTCTGCGATGACTCGCTCGTATTGTTCTGCTCCTGCCTGATAAGTCTCCCAAGCCAAACCAATGGCTTGCTGCCCTTTGGATTTTCGCTCGTTGATGTCTGGTATGGATTCGATTTCTTCCATGATGCCACCGCTTCGAAGAAACCATGCTTGAGAATCTTCCATGCCGGGCAAAGAATAGATATCCATGGTCTGCAATTCCGATATGCTGTCGGTGAATGCATTCCATAAGCCGGATTGCATGGGATGTAAAAATCTACTGGGGTCGGCCTGCTGACCCAGCGCGGTTGCAGCTTGGTTCATAGCTTGGTAAACCTCAGGCGCACTGTTTAATACGCGAATCAAGTCGTCTCGAAACTCAGGTATTTCCAAAGGCATGGTTTCCGAAAGCCATCGTTCAAATTGCAAATGAGAATCAATCCTGCGGTACATGTCTTCTGCATGAACGACTGCTCCGTTGTACGATTTGACTTGGGCTTCGAAATACGCTAACATGATCATCCAATCCTCCGATTGAGAGCCCACAGGCTGAACGTAGTCCTCCAATTTCTGGGTCCATTGAGCCCAGTCATCTCGGTGTTTAGCTGTTTGATTTCGAAGTGAACGGGTTTGGTCTGATAACACAGCCAGAGCAGGCTCTCCATAGCGTTCGATGGCAGCTTTCACCTTCCACATTTCTGACCCAGGCGCATCCCAGCACTGTGTTTTCTCCATTTGACCTTGAATGGCTAAAGCTTCTTTTCGTGCTTGGGTAATGGTCTGTGGAATGAGATTGAAGTCTTGTAATATCTCCGCTTCTAACATGGCATTGAGCATCCACTGGGGAATGGTGTTTTGCTCCACTGTTGCGTCATCCGAAGATTGATTGGCTGCCTGCAAAACCTTTTCAATGCTAATTTCTTCAAGCCGATTCCCGTAAAGGTTGGCGAATTCATTATCGGACAGCGGCTCTCCAAATTCACCAGAACATACTTTGGCATTCATCGCAGCATAGGTCCACGATAACTCAGGTTGGTTGACCAAGGCAATGCTGGCCAATTGTGCTGAGATCGTTCCTTTCGTAGGAGATGATACGATGATGGGGTCACTTGCGATAACACTTTGGTTGTGGGAAGGGATTTCTACGACTTCACTCCACGATAACTCCCCGCTTTCGCCTTCCCATGCAATGGTAAGCTTAGATTGCTGTTTCAGAATCGTGCTGAAAGATTCTCCGGATTGCAGAATGCTCTGAAGGACGGGAGTTTGCCCGTCGGAAGAAGAGATCACGAGCGTTCCTGGTAAAGCCCCTTTGTCCAGCGTAAATGTCAAGGCAATGGGCCATGCACGCTCCCAATTGCGGTTAAAACGCCACACCTCACGTCCTTCAAAATCTTGGTTTCTATTCGTGGTTAACCACGCTTGTTCTATTCCTTTGGCATCCCAGTACAAGTGTTCGTCAGCTGTACTGTTGATTTCAAAGGGCAACTGAATCGCCATTTCTTCATGGGTCGTCGTTACGAGTTCTGATGTGAAGTCCCCCTGAGATTCGAAAATATCGAACCCACCGATGGACTCCGGTCTCGAGCTGGAGAAGAAAATCCGGTCTATTTCATTGGTGTTTCCTGGAATACAGATTGGAGAACAGTCGTCGAAATCTCCATTGATAGGTGAAGGCATTTTCAATGGCTCACCGTATTCGCCCGAACCATTAACAGCAACTCTGTAAATATCTAGTCCTGTATCTCCCTCCTTACCGTAGCTCGCGTAATAGGCATACCGATGCCCAGGCAGCCAGTGCAATTGGGATTCGAATTCTCGTTTTTTATCCTCCTTGCTCAGAAGTTGTTGAGGGACAACCAGCAATCGGCCCATGCTGATTGGGAATTCATATAGGCGAAAAAAATCTTCAGAATGCGAGATGAGCGTCTCCTTTTCTTCCAAAACAAAAGCATCTTTCGTGAATCCAATCTGATTCGTGCATTGACCAAATCGAAGCTTAGCGTCATTAAGCCAATGGTCATTTTTCCCAGCCAGATCGATGGCTGTACGAAAGTGGACGGCCGCTTCGGAAAATTCGTATTGAATGTGGTGGAGTCGCCCTTTGTAATAATGCCAGCCAGCTTCATGTTCTGATTCAAGAACTCCAAGTTCTCGAGCGATTTCTAAATGCTCTTTCGCTTCATTAAGTCGCTGAGAGGTGTATGTGCAAGTGGCCCCGAATCGATAATGCAGAAATGCTCGATCGTTGGCGACACTAACGAGGTGAGCAAAAAGACCATAAGCGCGACTCATTTCGCCGGCATTAAACGTCTGTTCTGCCCGATGAACCGACTTTGCTAGGTCCCTTTCGGACCACTCAGGGGCCTGTGCTAAAACGGGTGCAATCCCTATCCAAAACAGGACGCAGGTAAAAATTCCATTTGTGGCCGTTTGGCCGAAAACAGCACGATGTTGGTCGGTTTGCATTTTCTTCAACTTAAATGAACCATTATAGGACCAAGATAAACTGCTTGACATCCATCAATTGAAGTGCCGTGAATTAGCTTTGCACATTGAATTGAACAAAAACTCAACTTTATGTCAAAAGGTAATTTCAACATTCCATACCCGATTAACGAACCCATTTTATCTTATGCACCGGGCAGCTCTGAGCGGGATGAAGTCGCTAACATGTACCGCGAAATGTTCAGTCAAGCAGCCATCGACGTGCCCATGTACATTGGTGGAGAAGAGGTTCGAACGGGAGATAAACGTCCCATGTCGCCACCGCATGATCATCAGCACATTTTGGGGCACTTTAATTATGGCGAAGCTCAACATGTGAACGCAGCGATTGAGGCTGCTTTAGCAGCTCGCCCAGCATGGGCTGGCTTGCCTTGGAATGAACGAGCAGCCGTCTTTTTGAAAGCCGCAGATTTACTTGCAGGTCCATATCGAGCAAAGATTAATGCTGCAACAATGTTGGCGCAGTCGAAGAACATCTTTCAAGCAGAAATCGATGCAGCATGCGAATTAATTGACTTTTTGCGTTTTAATGCGCATTTCCTTCAGGAGATTCAATCTGTTCAACCGGATAGTCAAGACGGAATTTGGAACCGACTCGAGTACCGGGGACTTGAAGGGTTCGTGTTCGCTATTACGCCTTTTAATTTTACTGCCATTGCTGCCAATCTGTGCGCTGCTCCTGCCCTGATGGGCAATGTGGTTGTTTGGAAGCCGGCTGACTCTCAAGTTTATTCGGCGCAAGTCATCATGGAAGTGTTCAAAGAAGCGGGCCTTCCAGATGGAGTGATTAACATGATTACCTGCGACGGACCTGTAGCGGGTGACGTGGTGTTCAAGCACCCCGATTTTGCAGGCCTGCACTTTACCGGATCAACGGGGGTCTTCCGTCATTTGTGGCAAGAAATTGGCGCGAACATCGGTAATTTCAAAAGTTACCCGCGCATTGTTGGTGAAACGGGTGGAAAGGATTTTGTTTTGGCTCACTCTTCATCGAATGTTGACGAGGTAGTAACAGGTTTAATACGTGGTGCATTTGAATTTCAAGGACAAAAATGCAGTGCGGCGAGCCGAGCATATATGCCATCTAGCCTATGGCCTGAGATTAAATCAAAATTGATTGAGCATTTGAACGGTATAAAAATGGGCTCTCCAGAAGACTTTGGGAACTTTGTTACGGCTGTAATTGACGAGCGGTCGTTTGATAAGATTCAAGGGTATTTGTCTTTTCTGAATGAGTCAAATGAAGTAGAGGTCATTGCGGGTGGGGCAGCGGACAAGTCAAAAGGATATTTTGTGGAACCAACGATCGCGGTCACGTCTAACCCTCTTTCTCGAACCATGGTCGAGGAGATATTCGGGCCTGTTTTGACGATTTATGTTTACCAGGACGAGGATTTTGAGGAAACCATGGATCTTGTTGACTCCACAAGCGAATATGCTCTCACGGGTGCAGTTTTTGCAAAAGATCGTTTGGTTATTGATAGGGTCACGAAACGATTGGAGCATGCAGCGGGAAATTTCTACGTCAATGACAAGCCAACAGGTGCAGCAGTCGGGCAACAACCCTTTGGTGGAGCCCGAGGATCAGGAACCAACGACAAAGCTGGAAGTATTTTGAATTTATGGCGCTGGACGAGCGCTCGTACAATAAAGGAAACCTTTGCGCCTCCAACAGATTACCGCTACCCGTTTATGGGTTAACATTGGATTTCTGTTAAACGGATGATTTTTCATCCCAAAAAAAAAGGCCTCGAGGCCTTTTTTTGTTTGCGGATATCCGCAGTTCCTATGAAGAAAAGTTTCCTATGGCTGTCCTAAGTCTTCGGCATACTTGGGAACAGGAATCTCGGAAAGATCTACCGCGCTTGGGAAAAAATTCATTTCCTTTTTGAGCCAATTTTGTTGCTCCTTAGGCAGCATTCCCTTGTCGTCCAACCATTGGACCAGAACGATGAATTTTTCTTTTTTCCCTTCTTGGTGGACCGTAGCAACTTTACCCTGGATTGACCGCAGTCTAAAGGCACTATTTAAAATGCTTGCGCGAATACTTTGATAATTTGAATTCCCACCACCATGGAGTTTCATAGCTATTTCCATGAGTTCTTTGTAGCTCATAGGTCTCTTGCATATAGCCAGCTGCTCAAGTATGAATTTTCCCCAAACACTTTTGGGACCTCTTTTTTTTGCTTTGAATCCTTGTTTGGTAAGTATTACTCCAGAAGAGTCCATAGTTCGACCTGAAATTTTGCGGAGAATTTTTTCCACATGCCTTAATTGGGCTTGGATTCTTATCTTCTCTTGATTGTAGAAATCAGCTAATTCCTTGGTTTCGGCTTCATTAAAATTCATTGATTCAATATTCTTGACGCTAATCTCTGAAAGAATCGTCAGAAAAAACAAAAAAAAACAAGGCATTTTTTTTTCTTTTTGATGGAATCAAGACACATCCATGACATAAGCCGGATTCTGTTCGCAAAAGCGATTCATCATTTATCTATGCAACCTACCCCCTAATTCGAGCGAGCAGCTCTCAAGCATTAGTGTACATGGTCTTGCAACCCACAAGGTTTACCAAAGCCTTTGAATCACTTCAAAGCTGGTGAGCTCTTACCTCACCTTTTCACCCTTACCTGTGCCGAAGCCATTGGCGGTATAAATTTCTGTGGCACTTTCTGTCATTCAGCTTTTCAGCTAAACGCCTCCCTTTTGAGAAGTGTGGTGCTCTATGTTGTCCGGACTTTCCTCTCCCGATGAAGGGAGCGATGAATTCACATGGATGTGTCTTATTCCATTTTCTATTGATGGTTAATATTTTCTCAATCCCAATTGACCGGCAACGTTTGTGCCTTGCCTCCTCGAAGAATTGTGACGGCAGAAGTTTGGCCTGCTTCGAATTGACTTAGTGCGGTCATATAAGACATCATGTCAATCACTTCGACTGTATCGATCTGGATAACGATATCGCCTCTTTTCATGCCTGCGTTTGAAGCGGGCCGCCCTTCAGAGACACCGTCAATTCTCATGCCTTCGCCAGAAAAGAGGTAGTCGGGAATGACTCCCAAGGTCACATTGAATCGAGGTGTGCTTTCTTCATCTTGATCTTTAGTAGCTGTGAACAAAAACTCGGGTTCATCATTCAGCTTACGAACAATGCGGTCCACAAAATTCACGATTTTCAACATGCCTTGTTCGTTGATTTTGTCTGCCGTATCCGATGGTTTGTGGTAGTCGGGATGTTGACCCGTGAAAAAATGCAGTGCAGGAATCCCCTCCAAATAAAAACTAGTATGGTCGCTGGGACCTACTCCGCTCTCGCTCGGAACCAGAATCAAGGAATCCGAATTGCACGCATCAAGCAATTCCATCCACCTCGGCGATGTACCCGTGCCATAAACAGCTAATGTGTCTCCTCTGAGACGGCCTATCATGTCAAAATTGATCATGTATCGAATGGAGTCCAATGAAACAGTTGGAGATTTACAAAAGTGATTTGAACCCCAAAGTCCCTTTTCCTCTCCGGAGAATGCAGCGTAGAGCATGGAGTGACCCGTTGGTAATTGGGAAAATCGCCTCGCTAATTCCAACATACCCGCTACACCTGATGCGTTATCATCTGCTCCACTATGGATTTTGGGTTCTCCTCGAAAAAGGGAGTTTTCGTCTCCATAACCTAAATGGTCATAATGAGCGCCAATCACACCCCAAAACTGAGTTTTGGCGGCTTGTTGAGCATACAAAACGTTGTTCCCCATGATTTCATTCACGAGTGCCATGCCCATTTTTGTGGAGTCGCCTAACCCGTGAACTTGCATTGGAGGATGCGGTTTATAGCTGAATGTCTGAAGAGGTCCCTCTACTCCCTTTGGAGACAACCCCAGTTGATCAAAGTGGTCAGCAATCCACTTGGATGCCCTCACTTCGCCTTCTGTGCCAGTTTCTCTTCCTTGCATTGTGGAATCCGTGAGCGCTTCTACCGATTGCCGCATCAGCATGGCAGAGTCGTGTTCTGAATCGCCTTGGCATGCAATGAGAAATAAAAACGCAATCCCAATGGCAAGAGGTATTTGGACAAATTCCTTACACAGCTTTGGTTTAATGGGCAGCATTTAAAAGTAGTTTTGCGCAAAAATCGGATAGACCCATGACATTCAATCATTCATTGATACTTTTTTTTCCGTTGCTCCTGGCTTCTTGCTCAGAACAACCATCAACTGAACCATCAGAATCTGCATCTGAATCTTCTAGCATCCAGGATACGCTGCGTTACGATCAGGAAGTTCATTTGCACCACATGAAGCAATTGACGTTCGGTGGGGATAATGCTGAAGCTTACTGGTCATTTGATAGTGAAAAGCTCGTATTCCAGGCAGCGAATAATGCGTGGGGAGCGCCGTGTGATCAGATTTTCTGGATGGATCTGGAAGCTGAATTAGAGGTCAAGGGAAACGGGTTAAACCAAATCTCCAATGGTCAAGGGCGCACGACTTGCGCTTATTTTTTGCCCGGTGACACATCGGTCGTTTTTGCTTCGACTCATCTTGTCGACAGCTTATGTCCAGCAGTCCCCCCGCGTGGGCCCAATGGGGAGTATGTTTGGCCGATTTACGCGGCCTACGATATTTTCACATATGATTTGCAGGGAAACTTAATCAGCCAATTGACTACAGAACCTGGTTATGATGCCGAGGCAACTGTGAGCCCTCAAGGAGACCGAATGGTCTTCACTAGCACGCGCAGCGGTGATTTGGAATTGTACACCTGCGATTTGGATGGAACCAATGTTATCCAAGTCACGAGTGATTTGGGATACGATGGTGGAGCCTTCTTCTCGCCTGACGGCCAAAAGCTAATTTGGAGGGCAAGCCGGCCCAAGACAGAAGATGAGATTGTTCATTACCAAGAGTTGCTTTCTAATGGATTGGTGGAGCCAACTGAAATGGAGCTGTTCATTGCGAATATCGACGGATCAGACATGCGGCAGTTAACCGATTTGGGAGGGGCGAATTGGGCGCCCTATTTCCACCCGAATGGAGAGCAGGTCTTGTTTTCAAGTAATCACAAGACCGGGAGCTTTCCGTTTAATATTTTCATGATCAATACCGATGGGACGGGACTTGAGCAAGTCACATTCGATAATGCATTTGATTCGTTTCCGATGTTTTCACCTGACGGAAAACGCATCGCTTTTTCGAGCAACCGCAACAACGGAAGAACGCGAAACACGAATGTATTCTTAGCTGATTGGAAAGATTAAACGAATGGTCTACGCATTGAACAAACCGTTTGGGATTTTGAGTCAATTCTCATCAGAAGGAAACCACCCTGGAATATTGTCACTTCAATTGAATTTACCCAAGGATGTCTGGCCGATAGGCCGGTTGGATCGCGACTCTGAAGGACTGCTGCTTTTAACGGATGATATGCGACTCAGGCAGCAACTAACAGACCCCAAAGAGAATAGCCGGAAGACGTATTGGGTGCAAGTAGAAGGCGCGCCAACCGAGGAGACCCTAGAACGTTTTCAACAGCCCATGCTGCTTCGCATTAAAAAGCAGGAAATACGCACGAAGCCCGCTCGTGTGAGCGTGATGGATGAGCCTGAAGTCTGGGATCGAACTCCGCCAATTCGTCACCGGTTATCTGTGCCTACTTCGTGGATAGCGCTCGAACTGAAGGAAGGAAAGAACCGCCAGGTTCGCAGGATGACGGCAAACGTGGGACATCCAACTCTGCGTCTCATTCGCGCAGAAGTGGGGGATTTGACTTTAAAGGGATTGGGTTTATCACCAGGCGAGGTGATTCAACTAAAACCAGAACAAATAGCTGCCGCACGAGCCTAGTTGCTTTTCTTTATCGTTCGCTTTTTGTCGTCATATTTGTCCTGAAATGTCATTGATTACCACCCTTATTGGATTTGTTTGGTCTGCCTTTTGTTGTGTTTTTGCGCTGTGTGTCATACTCATCAATAAAAACGCGGCGAAATGGGTTCTGATTAAAATCGGAAAAAGGATGTGGAGCAAGAACATGGTGCGGATCGTGAGTGGATCTGCTCCAAAGGTTACGTTTCATGGCACTGAAAAACCTTATGCAGACTGGCCCGACCAAGCCATTTTCATTGCCAATCATTCAAGCTTACTCGATATTAATGCCTCTGCAAGCGCCATTCCGCAACCCATCGTGTATTTGTCAAAGGATAGCATTCGCAGAGTTCCTGTGCTTGGTTTGCTGAATGAGCGAGTCGGCACCGTATTCATTGACCGTTCAAACCCAGCTGCTGCTAAACAGTCTGTCGTTCAATTGAGGGAAACTTTGCAAAACGGGATTTCAGTTATCGTTTATCCTGAAGGAACAAGAACAAAGGATGGAAGGCTTCAGCCATTTAAGAAGGGGGCTTTTCATCTCGCTGCAAACGCTCAAGTCCCCATTATTCCTCTTCACATACATGGGACTCGGCATGCGCTTCCTTCCGGCCGAATCCGCATCAAGCGAAATCCCATACACGTTCGATTTGGCAGGCCTCTTCTACCTCCGCCCGTATCCAACACCAAAGCACTCAATGAATTCGTGCAGCAAGGCTTTGATTCCGTGCAAGAGATGAAAAAATGGCACACATCTCACCTGAAAACTCCGGACTAATCGGTTGATTTATTGAGTTCTGTCGTGGTCAAGCTCACTTAATGCGTAAGCCAGCTCCAGACCTTCTCGAATGGCGCGTTGTGCGTCTAATGCTTTGGCATTTGATGCGCCGCCAATTCTGTGAACCTCGACATTGAAGCCTCTCAGCTCATTTTCTAGAGGATAATGAGGGACTTGTCCGGCACAAACAACAATGGAGTCCACAGCCAAACATTGAATCGCACCGTTTTGCATGTAGTTGAGTCCAGCGTCATTCACTTCCACATATTTCACGTCAGCGTGCGTTTGCACTCCACTTTTCCTCAGGTTCAACCTGTGAATCCATCCGGTAGTTTTGCCAAGCCTTCCCCCTACTTTGCCTGGAGACCGTTGAAATAAATGCACCTCATGCTTAGAAAGTGTATCGGTTGGAGGAAGCACGCCTCCGCGTTCATCCAAATTCCGGTCGATACCCCATTTTTTATAGAAATCAGCTGTTTCCGATTCGCTCGAGTGCAAAAGGAAATCAGCGACGTCAAAGCCTATTCCACCAGCGCCGATAATGGCTACGACGCGTCCTACCTTCACACGCCCTGTCAGGACATCGATGTAGTTGCTGACTGGAACACGGTCCATTCCTGGAATTTCCCATGTTCTCGGTGTCACACCGGTTGCCAACACAACATGATCGAATTCTTTGAGCATTTCAGCCTTGGCCTGTGTGTTGAGGTGTACCTCGACTTTGAGCTTTTGCAGCAAGAAATTAAAATAACGGAGGGTCTCATAAAATTCTTGTTTACCCGGAATTAATTTGGCCAAATTGAATTGACCGCCAATCTCAGATTTCTTTTCGAACAAGGCCACTTCATGGCCCAAACGAGCCAATTCGGTAGCAGCACTTAAGCCCGCAGGGCCAGCGCCGATAACCGCTATTTTTTG
>JGI20156J14371_10002301_pt1 | contig 15174 bp, 15 predicted proteins | sample COG_06_FD_14371 | JGI IMG/M metagenome (IMG submission 14371)
TTATGACAAGAAAGTATACGCGGTAAACGTGGGGGCAGGATTAGCGGATAACTCTTGGCCTCAATTCCAAAGAAATAATAAACGTTCGGGTGCCTGGCCAAGCTTTACCATTAGTGTGACAATCGAACCAAATGGAGCAGGCGAAGTAAGTGGAGCGGGTATTTACAACCCAGGAGCATCCGCAACCCTAAATGTTACTTCAAATACCGGAGACGGTTATAATTTTGAATATTGGAGCAATGGGCAAACGGGTTCGAGTAATCCATTGGTTCTAGAAGTTACGTCTGATTTAACTTTAACCGCGAATTTTGGTTTAGTTGCCCATAACTTAGTAGTAAACGCGGGGACAGGGGGAACGGCTACCGGATCCGGAAATATTCCTCATGGTACTTTGAAAACGATAACTGCAACGCCAAGCACTGGCTATTCTTTTACCGGCTGGTCTGGAACCGGAATTACTGACAGTTCATCTGCCACAACCACGGTCAATATGACCCTGGCTCGCACTGTCACTGCTAACTTCACCCTAAACTCGTACTTGGTAAATGTTGCTCTTGAACCGAGCATTGCCGGTTCAGTGAACGGAACAGGAACCTATAGTCACGGAGATACAGTCACACTGTCGGTCACTTCAAATACGGGAAACGGTTATTACTTTGACTATTGGAGCGGATCAATTGGGGGAAGTGAGAATCCGCTTACTTTTCAGATTAATTCCAATGTAAATCTGGCCGCAAATTTTGGATTAAATTCCTACCCATTAACCGTCAATGCAACCATAGGTGGAACAGCAACAGGTTCCGGAAATATTTCTCACGGAGAAGACAGTACAATAACAGCAACTCCGAGCCTTGGATATTTATTTTCCGGTTGGTCCGGGGCTTCAGTTTTTGATGCAGCGTCAATGACGACTACGATTCAAATGACTCAGGCTCAATCAGTTACTGCAACCTTTTCCCCACTCCAATTTTCACTATCGGCACTGGCTGGTGAGGGAGGCAGTATCAACGATGTGAATGGTACCTATTCTTATGACTCGAACGTCAGCCTTATTGCGATTGCAAATACTGGCTATGCTTTTTCTAATTGGACACAATCAGGCGCAGGCATCACCGACACCACTGCCTCCACCACTTCCATACGAGTGGATAGGAATCAATCAATACAAGCTCACTTTTCCCCATTGAACTATGACTTGAATATTACAGCAACTACAGGTGGTGTCGTCTCCTCTTCCCCTCCGGGAAGTTCTCTCCCTTACAACAGCTTGATTTCTCTCAATGCAACACCAGATCCCGGCTATTATTTTTCGGGTTGGGAAGGAAATGGGATCGAAGAACTTAATTCATCCACCACTACCCTGACAATTTCTGGAAACCAATCGGTAAAGGCAAATTTCGCTGAAATTCCAGATGGTAATTTTGCACTTCAATTAAATGCAAACCCTGAATTTTCTGCCTCGGAATTGACTGGAACAAACATCTATTCTGTAAATCAAACTGTTACAATTTCAGCCACACCGAGCTCGGGTTATACTTTCGTAAATTGGACAGGCGGAACAGTAGCAGATTTAAATTCAACCAGCACAACACTTACCATCACTGAAGATTTGAATCTTACTGCAAATTTTGCTCTTACCCGCCCCTCTATCTCAGTAAGCGCGGGAATAGGAGGTGATGTAAACGATCTCAATTCCACTTACAATTATGGTAGTATTATCCCAATAGTTGCCACTCCAAATACCGGTTATACATTTGAGAAATGGAATGGTAATGGGATATTTGAAAATCAGTTTTCAAATTCGACCAACATTACCTTGCTCAATGACGCAAATATTACTGCATCCTTTACAAGAAGTATTTACGAAGTTTCAGTTTCCGTACAGGGACAGGGAGTCGCTCAAGGTAATGGAATGTATAGTCATGGAGATACGATATCCCTAAACGCTACTCCGGCAATGGGTTATTATTTTATAAAATGGAGCGGAACCGGAATGGGAAATTCATATAATACTAGCCTCCCGCTGACAATAAATCAGGATTTAAATATCACGGCCACCTTTGAGAAAATATCATATTCTCTTGACCTAACTGCAGGTATTGGAGGAACGATTAACGATGTGAATACTTCTCAACTCTATGGTTCGACTGTATCCATTGTGGCCACTCCCGACATTGGATATAGCTTTGCTGGTTGGGAGGGAAATGGAACTTTCACAGACCGTTCCTTGACCGAGACTACTATCACAGTTAATTCCGATACAGTCATTAAAGCTTCCTTCACCCCCAATACCCATTCCGTGACTATTGTAACCAGTGGAGAAGGAAATGTAACTGGAGAAGGAAATTATAGTTTCGGAGAAAGCATTACACTCACTGCCTCTGCACAGTCAGGAAATTATTTCGAAAAATGGAGCGGGAGTGGAATAGAAGATTCAAATAGTACATCCTTAACCATTACAGTTACTGAGAATCTAACTTTTACCGCTTCATTTATCACATCGCCTACTAATTTGATCGAGTCACTCCAAGTAACAATCATTTCTCCCAGTTGGTATGCTAATGATTGGCTCGGATACTTTTACCAATCGGATAATGGTTGGTGCTATCACTACAATTTAGGCTGGATATTCCCTGAAACACAATCCGATGGTTCCATTTGGTTATGGTCTCCACAATTAAAATGGTTATGGCTCAATTCAGATTCATTTACCAAGCAGCAAAGTTGGTCCGCTACAGATGAGAATTGGATTTATTTCGACTTCGAATCCTTACCTTCACCAAGATTTTTTAGGTATAAAGATGAAATATGGAGCCCTTTTGATAAAAACCAAGAAGTTTCAATCCTGGATGGTTTATTTTAGAATTTTCAAGAAAAATCTAAAGCACGTCGACTTTCAAGTGCATTCTTTAATGTCATTTCATCCGCAAATGTAACACCGCCTCCGCTAGGAAGACCAAACCCAATACGACTCACTTTAATATTCTGCTCTCCCACAATTTCTTCTTGGATATAATGACAAGTTGCCTCACTTTCTAAATCATTACCCAAAGCTAAAATTACTTCTTTCACGCTTCCCTCTTTCAGTCGTTTATCAAGGCTTGATAAATTAAGTTGTTCAGGACCAATCCCGCGGAGCGGAGAAAGCTTGCCCTGTAAAACATGATATAAACCTCGATACGCACTCGATCTTTCAACGGCAAAAAGGTCTGGCACCCGTTCGATCACGCAAATTGAATCGGTATCCCGATTCTCATCTAAACAAATTGAACAATGATCACCCTCAGCTAAATTCCCACAACTGCCACAAGGTCCAATTAAACCTGCGGAATCATGGAGTTGTTCGATAAACTGATTTAACTTTTCGGGCTTCTCCACTAATAAATGGAGCACAATTCTTTCAGCCGACCTGAACCCTAGTCCTGGTAAGCTTTTAAATAAACGAACTAACTGGTCGTAACCAGGGGTCACAAGGGTATTGGATTAGAAAAGGCCGGGCATTTGCATGCCACCAGTCAATCCGCTCATCGCATCATCACTCTTCTTTTTCGCCTTCTCAGAGGCATCCTGAATAGTTTGCAATACCGCTTCAGAAATAAATTCAGGATCTTCTTTCAAAAAATCTGGATCTAATTGTAATCCCTTGAATTCACCTTGTCCTGAAATCTTGATCGATACTGCACCGCCCCCACCTGAGACTTCAATAATTTCTTCAGAAAGAAGGGCTTGTGCCTCCTCCATTTTCTGCTGCATTTTTTGAGCCTGTTTAAGTAATTTTCCGACACCAACCATAATGTTTTAAATTTATATTTTGCTTAGGCCGAACCTAAGATTGAATCGTATCCCGTTTGAAAACTAGAGAATTGTGGAGACCAGGATAGTTCATCTAAGATCCGGTTATTCGAAACTTTTCGGTTCGATGTACCCTCTTCATCATTTTCCTGAAAGGTCGGTACCGTGACATTCAATTTTTCGGCAAGCCATGTTACGATTTGTCCTCTTGTTGAGTGGCTTCCGTCTGACACATTGTAGATACGACCGATATTAGTCTGATCTGCCTCTAAGCAATTTAGAATAGCTTTCACCGCATCATCTCGATGAATAAGATTTAAAATACGATCCGCATTCCCTTGAAATTCCTGGCCATTTTTAACCTTATCAATCAACAAATGGCGACCGGGACCGTATAATCCAGCCAATCGTAGTATAAAACTTCTTTTAATTGATAAAACTGGCGGGAAGCATTTTTGCTCTGCTGCCAATAACAGTCCCCCTTTTTCCTTCACTCCTGCACAGGATGCGGTTTCATCGACAAATCTTTTTTCAGTTTGTGGATATACTGAAATACTACTGGTAAAAACGTAGCTACCTACAGATCCGTTCTCTAGCCATTTCATTACAGAATCCTGACCTTCAATATAAGATGTAATATAGCCCTGATTGTCGGGAGAAGATGCACCCACGCAATTTACGACAAAGTCTTGGTTCGGGTCTAATTTACGGTGCCAGTCATTTTCTTGGAGTTGTGCTTCTACCACTTGAGAGACTCCGATCGAATGAAGTTTCTTTGCAGTTTCTGCATTGCGGGTAAGGGCAGAAACAGTAAAACCTTTTCCAATACAATGTTCGGCAAGGGCAGTGCCCAAATATCCGCACCCTAATATGGTAATGGTGTTGCTCATCAGTTATTTTATACCTATATTTTACCATAAAAGTCAAGATTGAGATCGCACAAACGATCTTGCTTGAACTGGGACTCGTTTTACGGTTAGAAGCAACCCATGCATATTTTATTCGTTTGTTGGGGCAATATTTGCCGATCACCCGCGGCCGAGGCCACATTTAATAAACTAGTCAAAGAACGGTCACTAGAAGATAAAATTACCTGCGATTCAGCCGGTACGATTAATCAGCATCAAGGAAATCCGCCCGATCCAAGAATGCAGAAAGCTGCAAAATCAAGAAAGTTGCCTATCGGGGGAACCGCTCGAATAGCCATTAATCAAGACTTTGAAGAGGCAGATCTGTTGCTAACAATGGATCATTTTAATTATTCAGAACTTTCAAAGCTTTCTCCTGATCCGACATTTCAATCCAAGATAAAACCATTTTGCGATTATGTCCGACCAGATGTAACCGAAATCCCTGACCCTTATTATGGAGGAGAATCAGGATTTGAAAATGTGCTCAATCTCCTGGAAGAGGGATGCGTGAACCTTCTGAACGAATTGGAAGAAGAATTCGCATCCGAAAAGTAATTTTATACTTTTGGACGATTTACCTTTAATCTTCGATTGCATTGCGGAAAGCGCGGGCAAATCGATTCGATTAAACAGTGCACGCTCCATTTCAGGTGGGTGCATAAATCAGTGTTTTAAGGTCGAATGCATGGATTCCACTCCCCTCTTCCTCAAAAAAAATGCACCCTCTTTTTTACCGTTTTTCAAAGCGGAAGCACTAGCCTTGCGCGAAATGGAAGAAACGCATACCATTCGAGTACCTCAAGTCATAACTTGGGGAGAGACCGAGCTATCTTCTTTTCTTGTTTTGGAATTTATCCCCGAAGGTGCTCCCTCTGCAAGTGGACAAGAAAAAATGGGCACTTTACTCGCCCAAATGCATCGTACTCCCAGAGAGCATTTTGGATGGAGTCAGGATAATTGCATCGGAGCGACTCCGCAACCCAACCCCTATTCTACAAACTGGGTTTCTTTTTATAAAGACTACCGACTCCATCACCAATTGGACTTAGCTGAGAAAAAGGGCCGATTGTTTGAGGGCAAAAACCACCTCCTCAACAACATTGATTCTTTCTTTGTAAACTATACTCCAGTCCCCTCGTTACTACATGGCGATTTATGGGGAGGGAATGCAAGTTATACCCCAAAAGGTGAGCCCTTTATTTTTGACCCAGCCAGTTATTATGGAGATCGTGAAACCGATCTCGCATTTACTTATATGTTTGGTGGTTTTGACTCGTCATTTTATAAAGGATACGAAAAAACTTTTCCTCTCGACCAGGGATTTAAGACACGAAAGACCCTTTATAATCTTTACCACGAGCTCAATCACTTTAATTTGTTCGGAGGCGGATACGCCAATTCAGCTCAATCCAGTATTAATCAATTGCTAAAACAAATTCCTTGAAAAACGATATTAAACAAATTCTTCTCACCAAAGAGGTGATCGAAAAACGTGTTCAGGAAATCGGTCAGAAGATTGATCAGTATTATCAGAATCGAGAGATTATTATTATTACTCTATTGGACGGGGCGATTGTATTTACTGCTGATTTAATTCGCAACTTAGCCATCCCCTTGCGACTTGATTGCTTACGGGTATCCAGTTACGGAAATTCAACTGATCCAGAAACTGCACCGCGAATATTAAGCTCCCTCAAATCTGATGTCAGGGATAAGCATGTTTTATTGGTCGATGATATTTTGGATACCGGCAACACATTACAGAGTGTTTTTAATGAAGTGACTTCAAAGCAGCCCGCCTCCGTGCGTAGTTGCGTTTTTNTAGANAAACCCGAACGGCGCCAAAATGGATTTAAAGCCGATTGGTCAGGCTTTTCAATCCCGGACGAATTTGTGGTGGGTTATGGACTTGATTACGCAGGACGATACAGGCAACTTCCCTACGTCGGTACTTTAAAACCTTCCGTCTACAGTTAATAAATCAATCCAAGAAAGTAATAGTTTGAATAACCCGATCAGAAAAATTTACGACTGGACACTTTCCCTCGCGAAAAAGAAGTCCTCCGCTGCCTGGCTTGCAGTTCTTTCTTTTGCGGAAGCGAGTTTCTTTCCCATTCCTCCCGACATACTTCTCATACCGCTCTGCCTGGGCGCACTGCGAAAAGCGCTTTATTTTGCCACGATTTGCTCGGTTGCTTCGGTTCTTGGGGGACTGGCAGGATATGCGATTGGACATTTTGCATGGGACGGCATACAGGTCTATTTCTATCAGTATGTACCCGGTTTCACCGAGGAGAAATTTGCTCGAATTGCGGAGTGGTACGGAGAGTGGGGCTGGCCTTTGGTTTTCTTGGCGGGATTCTCTCCCATCCCTTATAAAATCTTTACCATTGCCAGCGGAGTTTTAGGCATGGCTCTTTTGCCCTTTACCTTAGCCTCTGCAGTAAGTCGCTCTGCTCGTTTTTTCCTAGTTGCACTATTAATCGCAAAATTTGGGGAACCAATGAAAGAAAAAATTGATCTTCATTTCAACAAATTAGCATTTTTATTTGGCCTACTGTTAGTAGGGGGTTTTCTGGTCTTAAAACTGCTGATTAAGCACTAAGTAAACTACTCAGATTACACGGGGGAAAAAGAACCCGTTTCTCCTCGATTAAAACAACTTCGACAAAGTGAGATATAGCGCTCATTCCCACCAATTTCGATTTGGGCACCTGCAGTTTCCATATCCCCTTCTGTACTCACACGAGCATTCATGGTCGCCTTCTTTCCACAATGGCAGATCGTTTTAATTTCTTTCATCACATCGGACCAGGCTAGTAAGAATTTACTTCCCTCAAAAACCTCTCCCTTAAAATCAGACCTGATTCCATAAGTAAGAACCGGTATTCCCTCCTCGTCCACAAGCCTGATTAATTGCCTGACCTGTTCTTTGCTTAAAAATTGAGCCTCATCCACCAGATGCAATTAAGCTTCGAATCGGAATCAGCCTCTCTCACCATATCAAAAAGATTGTCTTCATTGGCAAATGCAAGGGCTTCTTTCTGAATTCCAATGCGTGAACTAATTACTCCACCCCCCTCTCGATTATCTAACTTGGCAGTAAATAGCATCGTCTTCATACCCCGTTCTAAATAGTTGTGATTCGCCTGAAGTAATGCAGTTGATTTACCTGCATTCATTGAAGAATAATGAAAATATAGTTTTGCCATCTTTTGATTCAGGCAAAATCTTCAGTTAATGGAAACTAAAAATCAGACCTCTTCTGTTTTTAACCGTTCCATGTATTCACTGACATTACAGGTTAGCATACGAGTTTTATTGGGCGAGACCTCCAATACTTTTGTCACCACACTGTCCAAAAAGGATCGGTCATGACTCACGATTAAGGCCGTTCCATCAAAAAGATTTAATGCTTCCTGCAGTACCTCTTTACTACGAATGTCCAAGTGATTGGTCGGTTCATCCATAATCAAAAAGTTACAGGGCTTCATTAACAATTTTGCCAATGCCACCCGGTTTCGCTCACCACCAGATAAAACAGACGTTTTTTTGAAAACATCATTCCCAGTGAAAAGCAAGGCCCCCAGTGCGGCCCGGGGATTGGCATCCGGGTTGTCATGTAAAACTTCCTCCACCTCGGCGAGGACTTCATTATCCGGGTTTAACTCCTCTGCCTGATGCTGGGCAAAATACCCAATCACTGTATTCACCCCCACATCCCTTTTACCATCCTGAAAAGGTTCAACTCCTGCCAGAATTCGGGCTAAAGTTGATTTACCGGCTCCATTGACCCCCACCACTGCGATTCGATCCCCCTTTTCAATTCGAAGATCCAGGCCACTAAAAACTTCCAGTTCATCATAAGATTTACTTAAATCTTCCACCTCTACTACTTTATGACTAGCGGGAGGAGAGGGAGGAAATCGGAAATATATTTTTTTCTCATCCGCTTCCGGTTTCACGATCTCCATCTTCTCCAATGCCTTAATACGACTTTGTACCATGGCCGCCTTTTTTATATTCGAACGAAATCGATTAATAAATTCTTTCTCCTTCTCAATTTCCTTCTTCTGAGTTACATGGGCTTTTCGCTGTCTTTCTTTTCGAGCCGCACTTTCCTTAATATAAAAAGTATAATTCCCCTTATAATTAATCAACTGGCCCATTTTAAGTTCCATTGTTCGATCCGTGACCGTTTCCAAAAAGGCACGGTCGTGCGAAATAACTAGTATTGCACCCTGATAATGCCTCAGATATTGCTCCAACCAATTTTGGGCGACCACATCCAAATGATTGGTCGGTTCGTCCAGGATTAAAAGAGATGGCCCCTGCAACAGTAATTTCCCCAAGGCAATCCTCATCTGCCACCCTCCCGAAAACTCCTCTAACTGGCGATTCATATCATCCTGAGAAAAACCCATCCCGGAAAAAACTCGGTCCACACGAGCATTCATTTTTTGAGGCTCGAATGCAGCCAACTGCTCTTCCCAGGCGCCCATCATATCAATTAAATCATAAAATTTCTCTGTATCCGGTTCCATTTCCCCGAGTTCAACCTCCGCTTCATCCAGTTTAACCTTGATCGCGTTGGCATCCGCAAATGCTTTACTCGCCTCTTCCCGTAATGTGCAACCAGTCACTGATATTCCATCCTGTGGCAAATAACCGACCGTGGCATAATCGGGTTTCTCCACACTACCGGAGTCCGGAGTTTCCTCTCCCATTAACAATCGTAAAAGAGTGGTTTTACCGGAACCATTTGACCCCACCAAGGCGATACGATCCCGCGGACCAATGGTCTCCTCAATTCCCTTGAATAAAACTTTTGCCCCGTAAGCCAGGTTAACGTCTCTAATTAAAAACATAGCAATTATACCAAATCGCTTCGCTTCGAAACAGCAACATCATTCACGAATGAACAAAAAAATCCTTTGCATAATTTCTTTTACCCGAGAACTTTTCCAACCGGTTTTCGAAGAGCAATACAAATCGGTAAAATTGCGACCAGAGAGGCAACCCCTAGGAGGGACAAAAGAAAAAAGTTTTCCGAAAATTGATAAGGGTTAAAAGTGGCCAAGTTCAACAACTCCACATCGAAGCCAGCCAATTTAAATACAATTCGATGAAAAACCTTCGCGAGCTCTAATGCACTCCAAAAAGAAAGAAAAAGTAAAAACAAACTTTCTATTAAATACCTCATTATTAAATGAATTGAATGCAGACCAAAACTCTTAAACAAGGCAGTGGCAAAAATATTTTGCCGGTATTCAAAAATCGCAATTGAGCCAAAAATCAGGACAATTAAAAGCCCCACAAAACCACCGCCAATTGCCTGCGCCTTCAATCGAAGTTCTCGAATACCATCGAGTTCGCCAATCCATTTAATTGGACTGGTGAGTTCAATACGATCAAATCCTTCTTTCTCTAAAAGTACTTCTGTCGTCTCAATAATCTCCTTTAATTCCCCCGAATCCTCGGAAAGAAATAAAATAGATTCCTGAACTGAAAATCTTTCAAAAACTTGAGCCATGGATTCAGGAATAAAAAGTAAGGGTTTATTCAAGCTGATAAAACGTAAAACGCTGGGAGGTTTTACCACCTCAGCGTCAAAGAATACATTATGTACCTTGATCCGCTCTCTCATTGCCTCAGGATACCCATATGCGGCAAGGAAGACTGGGCTTTGTACTTTTTCAATACCTCCCATTAATGAAATTAACGCGGGCAATGCATACTTGTTATAAATCACGACCCGAAGCCTTTTTTTATCTGAAAGTTCGGCATTTACAAAAAGGGAAGAAAAGGGGAAATAAATCCCTTTTTCTGCCAAAGGGAGATAATAATTCATCCAAAGAAGGACGGACTTCAGTTTTACTGATACTCGTCGATCTTAAAATCATCGTATTCAATCCAAAACTTTGGATTTTTTTCTCCACCGCTTGTTCAGTTAATGAAAATCCAGTCTGCAAAAATAAAAACAGAAGGCACAAAGAAATCGCAATCAAAACCCGGGCAAAAACCGCCCCGGGAGTTTCAAGCCACCTCTTTAAGATGTCTTTCGACAGGTAAACGAAGATTAAAATCAATGATCTCATCTGCAATTTCTTCAAGGCGATGGTCGTGACTGGACAGAATACAAATACAACCACTTGGCAACGAGGTTTGGAGAAGGTTTTTAATCACCTTAGTGTTGGCATCATCCAAACCAGATGTGGGCTCGTCCAAAAGAAGGACGGAAGGCGTTTTAACTAGAGCCCGCGCAATCGCAGCACGTTGTTGCTGCCCGCCCGACAGGGAGACTGGTTTTTTATTTTTCAAACTAGCCAATCCCAGTTTGGCAAATAAATCATCGCTTCGTACTTTTGCAATCGACGAAGAAATCCCTGCTAAACTAGCCACAAGGTTTAAATTACTGGATAAACTGGCAAGTGGAAGTAGGTTCAACTGTTGAAAAACAAAGCCCAAGCCTTCGCGTTGGAATTTCTTGGTTGGTTTGCCCCAGGGATGGGGTAATACAACCCTACCCTTTTGAGGGAACAAATAACCAGCAATCAATTTAAGCAGAGTCGATTTCCCACATCCTGAATAGCCTTTTATCAAAGATATTCCGGCAGGGAAAGTATGGGAAAATGAATCAAATACAAATTCCTTTCCGTATCTAAAACTAATCTCATTACATTCAATAAATTGTTCTTCTTTCATCCCCATACTCAACTTGTACTCGTATAATTCAGAATTGATTTATAACTCAACAGACTCGGCGATCGCAATGGAGTAAAGCCCCACATGTAGAAGTTCATATTCGGGCAAAGTTGCTTCACTAATCCAGGCCAACCCCCTACTCGAAAAGTTTCTGGGGCCAAGGAGACTAATAAAAACTTGGGCACCATCCTGGCAGGGCGTGTAAGTTGATAGTATAATTTCCCCTCGGTCTTCCCTCCCAATTGATTTCTCAAAGAGAAATTATCTTTCGGATCAAATTTAAAGGAGTAAATCAATTCTTCTCCACCTGAAATTTCCTTACTCACACTTTTTAAATATTTGCCAATAACAAACCCGGTGGATGATTTAATCTCCAATTCAAGTTTGTTCTTTTTGAACAAACGCCAATCGGGGTCAATAATGGGAACCTGTCCATGCAATTCACGAAGATCCCGAAGCAAAGCAACCTCCATCCCCGCCTGGATGTAATTTTTCTCTCCCTGTACATAGGGGAATAAAAATTCAACCTCACTATCGAAGGGCACGGTGAGATAAGCCTGTTGTAGACGCGTATCAAATTGAAGTTTTCTTAATTCAAACTTTTTTTCCAATTCACCTAATTCAAGCTCTTCCTTTCGATCGGATTTCAGAAAGGTCAGCATATCTTTAATTTGTACTTCATGGAGAGAAAGTTCATTCAAGTATTTGGCTAAGTCCTTACTATGATTTCCATCACCTTGATTAGAGGATTGAAATAATTCTTTATACTTTTCAGGGTTTGCCAACATTTGCTGGGTCAAAGAACGCTCGCCCTCAATCTTGGATAATTGATTATCCAACTGATCAATCTGGGACTTTCTTTGCAAATGCCACTGTGGAATATCCTTTTCTCTCAGCATGGATTCACTGAGGTCCATCAATTCCTGATCAAGCTGTAAACGGGCGGTATCCACTCCGCCCAAACGATCCCCCAGTTTATAGGAACCGGGTTTAGTTGGTACATATAATTCAATCAAACCGGTTGAACCTGCTTTTAATGTATACTCCCGCAATGGGGTGACCTTAATCGAAATTTCGCCCACTAGTACACGATTTGTTTCTCGAAAACCACTCGGGTTTAAAGTTCGAACGGGTTGTTCCTGGCTATAGGTAAATAATGGCAAAAGAAAAAACACATACCAGTAAGCTGGCCTCAACCAGCCCAGCTTGGACGGAACTGCATTCCTTAATAAATTCTGTTTATTTTTCATTCTCAATCTCTTCCTTCCGCCATTCTTCTTCATCTAGCAACCAAAAGCCACCCTCAAGTCTTGCTTTTTTAAGCTGTAAACTAGAGACCCGTCCAATCAGAACAAATCTCTTCTCCAAATAGATTCGTATTTCATCCAATTCCGTACTTCTTGGCTGTGCGTCCAGAGTTTCCAAACGTAGTTTTGCAAGTCCAAGCTCTTTGGCCACCAAGACAAGTTCCTCTTGCGCTAAGAAAGCCCGTTGAATCTGCTCGCGAATTTGTTCACGCATAAAACGGTTTTGAAATTCAATCTGCCTACGGACATTTTTTAACTGCCTGGTTACCCGTAAACTCGTATCAATGGAAAATCCACTACTTGCCTGAAAGACCAAATCATCTGCAGAAAATCCGGTCTGCACCCCATTCCCCACCCGATAAAGGGGTGGACTACTCACGCCCAGATTAATATCAGGAAAATATCTCAACTTGGTGGAAAACTCAGTTAATCGAAGGGCCTCCAAATCGGCCGCCTGTTTTTGCCTAAGAAGAACGCCCAATCGATCGGTACGATTTAAATCCAATGGATTTTCCACATAGAAAAGCTGCGGAATTCCACTTACTACTAATCTCCACTTAAATTTATAATTTCCCAGAATTTTTGAAATGGTTTGAGAGAGTTGATTTTCAGAAATGCGTAGATTAAAAGCCTGTTGTTCAATCAAAATCTCCTCCGGTGTACTGGTTAGAAGTTCAGCCGGTTTTTTATTTTCAGAGGCGCTCCACAATTGAGATTTTTCTACATTTCCCTTCCTTGATTCAAAGTCAGAATATTCAAGAAATAATTCGCGCAATCGAATAATCAACTGTCTCTTTTTCAACTTTCAAATCCCACCCCGCTTTAATCACCCCCAAAAGAGCGGTGTATTTTCGGGAATATAAATTGAGCAAGCCCGGAAAATTAATCGTGGAAAATACATTGAAACGAATATCCTCAGACTCTAAAGAACCCAAGTTGGTAAGTGCCTTGGATAAATTGGTGGAGAACCGTAATGAAGGAACTAAGTCCCAGTAAATTTGTGCCTGACTCTCCCTGGCTCGTTCCAAGGAATCATAAGCCCGTTGGAGTCCAAGTTATTCTCCAACATCATTTCCTTGGCATCCTCCCAAGTTAATTCCTGAACCTCTTTATTTTTACTTTGGGCATAAGTTTCCGAATAGATCTTCTCTACCCGGTCGTATTGCTTATCCAAGTTCTCCTGTACACTTTTACATCCAAAGAGGATGCAAAGTACACAAATGTAAATAAATTGGATTGAAAAAAACTTCATCAAAGAAAAGACCTGTCCGATATTATCGAACAGGTCTCAGTTTTGAAAGATATTAAATATTCGAAATAATCAAATATCAATTCGTGGCAGGATTATTTTCTAAATAAAGCGTTGGGTTTGTAATTCCATTAAATTTCCCACCACCATCCTCTTCTACTCGAGGGTAGACCATACCCGTCTGTAAATCTGTGATAGTGCCATCTCCATTTTCATCCCCAATACCGTTGTAGAAATCAGTAAATATAAAATTCATACTAAAGTCCTCCCTCAACATATGACCATTCGAACCAGGATAATCCAAATCTTCTTCATCTGGTGTTTCGGTATCATCCTCATTTTTCCACTCAGAAGAAACAGTAAGTGTACCAGTGTTAGAACCAGGATCAGTCAATGAATAAGAATAAGTAAATGTACCAGTGTCGCCATCCTCAACATCTACATATGTACCTGATGAAGTTGTTGTAAATTGTATTAAAGTAAAATCATCTTGTCCATTATCAGTTCCTTGAAGAAGCATAGCCGTACCAACCAAGTATTGATTCCATTCCGCTTCCGTTGGGGCACCAGTAAAATCAGGAAGAGCGGCCTCCGCAACGTTCTCGTTAGGTATTTTCCCTGGAGTTTTAACTAACAAAGATATTTCAGCAGGTAATACCTGCACTTCATCGTCCACTTCCACTAAATCAAGAACTACTTCATCGATAAACCCTTCGCCACCACGGTCGATAAAACTAAAACCTAGGTCGAGTTTCTCACCATTGACTGTAACGGTAACAATTAAACGATTGCCCACAACCTCATTGGTTAAACTTAAACCTGTAAAATTTCCACTAGGATAATTACTTCCAGATTCAGTATTACTGTAATCGATATTTTTTCCATTTAGACTAAAAGTTAAAGTTGGATTAAACTTAACCGTCTGCCCAGACAGTCCGTGATCTTCTACGGAACTAGGGTCGGTTGGCTGAGGTGGCTGTGCCACAACCGCAGTTTGAGAGGCCTCAGTTGTCTCAGTATCATCGATACAACTCGATAGCATTAATAATATAAAAGANGATGTTAAGAGTTTTANTTTCATGTATTTATAATTAATCTAAAAATATCCTTAACATTTCCTAAACAATCAGATAGCAAGTATAAATTATTATATTAAATACCTTAATCTAATACATCATAACTTTAAAAATATTAAAATATACCCAAATTC
>JGI20156J14371_10002339_pt1 | contig 15011 bp, 14 predicted proteins | sample COG_06_FD_14371 | JGI IMG/M metagenome (IMG submission 14371)
AGCCATAGAGCTTGTTGTTTGATGATCCATTTTTGACTAGGTTATGTATTTGAGGAGACGTTCGGTTATGAACAGACACAGAAAATCCATTGCTTTCCATATTTAAAGCGAGACTTGATCCCATGACACCAAGGCCTATTAAGCCAATATCTGTTTCAACGTTTTCCATAACCATACGTAACAATAATTGCTAATATTTTGCTAATAAAACTGGATAAAGTTTAAACTAAAGCCTTTTTTAAAATGTGTCAAAATGTTGCAAAATGTGTTGAAAGAAAGAACTTTAACCTTGAAGCTGTTCTGCTTTGCGAGCACTTAAAAACTCTTGGAACTTAATGGCGCTATTTTTAAGTGTTCTTTCTTGAGTTTCATAGTCAACATAAACAATACCAAACCGCATTTTATACCCCTCAGCCCATTCAAAATTATCCATTAAGCTCCAGGCAAAATAACCCCTAATGTCAACCCCTATTTTAATAGCCTCATGAACCATTGATAAGTGGTTTTGATAGTAACGGCAACGCTGCTCATCGTCAACCACGCCATTAACAACATGATCATCAACCGCTGCACCATTTTCGGTAATGTAAATAGGGGGGAGTTTGTATGTTTGATGTAAGTCCGTCAAAAGCTTTAATAGCGCCTCTGGATGGACCTCCCAACCTATATGAGTGCGCTCGACATCTTGCAAATCAACACTCAGATAGTGGCTTTCTTTTTGGTTCATAAGCTTCTGGAGTTGCTCAGCTTTTGTTTCACCCTCAATAACATCATCAGACTCTAAAATTCTGATTTCTGCTCGCTCTAATTTCTTAAGTATAGTATCAGATACCTTGCCTTGCCTTCCATCAGTCACCATGCTTCTAGAGTAAAAATTTACACCTAAAAAATCAATTTTTTCACTAATAATAGCCATATCATTACTTTCTATTTTTGGCATATGATCAATAAAATGTTGATAAACCGAATCTGGGTAATTGCCTTCCATGATTGGCTTAATAAACCAGTGTGAATGCTCATCATCTGCAAATTTTGCAGCATCTATAGAAGACTCATCTACTGGATAATTAGGAGTAAAGTTCAGTACGATCCCGTGTTGTGACTGATCAGCATTTTGCCTTAATAAAGGCATAGCCATGCCGTGGGCAAGCAATAAATTATGGCATGCCAAAAAGCCCGAGCTTTCATCGGCAATACCTGGGGCATGAATACCATAGCGGTAACCATGATAGGCGCTGCACCATGGCTCATTGAGTGTCACATAAAAACTAATTCTGTTTCCAAAATATTGACTAACGACATCAGCATACTCTGCAAATTTAACAGAAGTTTCACGATTCAACCAGCCACCCTTATCTTCAAGATATTGAGGCAGATCCCAATGATAAAGTGTTGCCATGACTGTTATATTTTTTCTCTCAAGAGCAGTGATCAGTCTGTCATAAAAATCTAACCCTTTTTGGTTAACACTTCCATCCTCCTTAATAATTCGAGGCCAGGCAATGGAGAGTCTATAAGCATCGACGTTGAGTGATGCAATTAATTCAACATCTTGCTCATATAAGTTATAGTGATTGCAGGCAACATCGCCATTATGCTGCTTATAAACCATTCCTGGTGTTGCGCAAAAAGTATCCCATATTGAGGTGCAACGTTCATCCACTCCTGTGGCGCCTTCTATCTGGTATGAGGCTGTTGCAACCCCAAAAATAAATTTTGGATCATTGAGTTTTGAATCTTTTGGAAATTTATACATTTTTTAATTACCTTTATCAATTAAAGTCTATTTTCAGTATCAAAGTCGAAGAGAGATATATGAGCAGGATCAAAGCCTACATTAACTTTATCTCCAATATTGATAGTTTTGTTTCCATCCACAGTAAAACGAAGCTCTCTTCCATTAATAGTCGACCATACAAGAGTATCTGCACCCATAGGCTCAACGACCTCAACAACTACGTCACAATTAACAGGCATAGCGCCCTTGCCTTCATTAATGAAGATGTTTTCTGGTCTTACGCCTAGCCAGGCTGTTTTTTTATTTTTAGTTTCTGACTCAAAACTATAGCCATCTAACTTGAAAGTAGTCTTATCAAATTCAAAGCTTGATTGATTCAGTGACCCTTTTATAAAGTTCATGCTGGGAGAGCCAATAAATTCAGCTACATATTTATTGACTGGAAAGTTGTAAATTGTTTTAGGGTCATCTAGTTGAAGAATCAAGCCTTCTCTCATAATAGCAATTCTGTTTGCTAATGTCATAGCTTCAATCTGATCATGAGTAACATAAATCATCGTATTCTGAAGCTTGTGATGGAGCCTTTTAATTTCAACTCTGAGCTCAGTTCTTAGCTTTGCATCCAAGTTAGACAAAGGCTCATCAAATAAAAAAACCTCGACATCTCTAACCAGTGCCCTTCCAATGGCGACCCTTTGGCGCTGCCTCCAGAGAGTGCAGCTGGCTTTCTAGTTAAAAGATCTTCGATTTGTAATATTTCGGATGCATTTTTAACGCGTTCATGGATCTCATCTTTGGACAGCTTAGCATTCTTCAAGCTAAAAGAAAGGTTTCCCTCAACTGACATTTGAGGGTAGAGTGCATAGGACTGAAACACCATTCCAATTCCCCTTTCAGAGGGCTCAAACCATGTTACGTTTTGGTCATTAATAAAAACTTGGCCATCTGTAACGTCTAATAATCCTGCAATACAATTCAGTAATGTTGATTTACCACAGCCAGAAGCTCCTAATAGCACTAAAAATTCACCTTTTTTAACAGCTAAATTTAAATCTTTTAGAACTTTTACATCCCCAAAATTAAGGGAGAGGTCTTTAATTTCAATACTATTCATAAAACTATTATCCTTTTTTTATCCTTTAACCGCGCCTGCAGCAATCCCTCTTACAAAGAGCCTTCCTGAAATAAAATAAATTGCCAAAGGAACAAGACCTGTAAGCAAGGTTGCGGCCATATTAACGTTGTATTCTTTGACTCCTTGAACTGAATTCACAATATTATTTAGCTGAACTGTCATTGGATAAGTATCAGGTTTCGTATAAATCACTCCAAATAAAAAATCATTCCAAATGCCAGTAACCTGCAAAATAATTGCGACTACAAAAATTGGGAGAGACATTGGCATCATAACGCGAAAGTAAATTCCCCAAAATCCTGCACCATCAACCCTTGCCGCCTTAAAGAGCTCTTCTGGTATCGTTGTAAAATAGTTACGAAAGAGCAAAGTTAGAATCGGCATACCAAAGATCGAGTGAATTAGAATTAGCCCTGGAAGCTTAGTATAAATTCCAAGATCTCTCAATAAGATGACAAGAGGATAAATCATAATTTGATAAGGAATAAAGGCTCCAAATATCAAAATTGTAAAAAACAAATTAGCGCCTTTAAAGCGCCAATTTGCCAGAGCATAACCGTTGACTGATGCAATCGCTATTGAAACAATCACTGAAGGTAGTGTTATCTTGACTGAGTTCCAGAAGCCTCTCGATAAGCCGTCACAATTGAGGCCGGTACAAGCTTGCGACCAAGCTTTAATCCATGGCTCAAATGTTACTTCAATAGGTGGTGAAAAAATATTCCCCAATCGAATTTCAGGCATACCCTTGAGAGAGGTTACAATCATCACATAGAGAGGTATCAAATAATATATTGCAACTATCAAAAGTGTTCCATAAAGAATGATATTACGTCGACTCAAGATCTTTCGTGGCTTGGGACCTCTCGGCTCAGCTTCGTAAAGATTTTTTTTAGATTTAGCCATGCTTTCGCCTCCCAAACTCTAGGTATGCAAAGGGAATCAAAACAATAAGAACTGAAACCAGCATCATTGTTGATGCCGCGAATCCTTGACCAAGGTTCTGTGCACTGAACATATAGTCATATACATACTTTGCAGGAACCTCTGAAGATATTCCAGGGCCTCCTGAAGTTTGTGCAACAACAAGATCATAAACTTTGATAATTCCTGCTGCAATAATAACCAGGGTCGTAATAAAAACAGGCCGCATCATTGGGATAACAACCTGGATATAAGTTTTCCACATAGGAATTCCATCAATACGGGCAGCCTTCCATATTTCTTGATCTATGCCTCTAAGGCCTGCAAGCATAAGACACATAATAAAGCCCGTTCCTTGCCAGAGACCAGCTGCAAGAATCCCATAAATAACAATGTCAATATTGTAAAGAGGATTAAAAACAAATGATTCAAATCCAATTGATCTTACTATTTTTTCTACGCCATATTCTGGATTCAAGATCCATTGCCAAACAAGGCCTGTCACAATAAAGCTAAGTGCAAATGGATATAAAAAAATGGTTCTAAATGTATTTTCAAATCTTGTTTTTTGATCAAGCAAAGCGGCCAACATAAAGCCAATAAAAAGAGAAAATATTAATGAGCAGGCGCCATAAATAGCTAGATTTTCAATAGACATATACCATCGATCTGAATTCCAGAGTCTTTCATATTGAGCAAGACCAATAAACTCACTCTTTGGAAGCATTCTACTATTTGTGAAAGAATGATAAACAGTCCACAAAGTTGCAATAATGAAGACACCAACCGCTGTAAAAATCATTGGCAATGCTGCAATTTTGCTTGATAAGTTATAAACCAGAGATCGCTCAATAAAGCCTGGACGGTCCATCTTAGAGTCTCTTGCCCCAATAATGAGAAGAACAATAGCAAACAATATAAAAGTAATAGTTGCGAATACAGCAAATGGCTCAAGCGTATTCCACGCTTTTCGATAGCCTTTAAGTGCTGGAAGAATTAGTTGAACATCTTTTTGAGCAAAACTCCAAACAAATGATGAGAATACAGCAGAAATAAGCCAGCCAGTAATTTGCTTTTGAAGTCTATTTGAAATAAATTTAATAGTCTTAGCTTGAAAACCAATTATTAGAGCAAAAATTGAGGCTAAAAACAAAAAAAAGAATTGAAAATTTTGAAATAGTTGAGATTTAATCCCAACTGTTGCTATTACTAAAGACACAAAGGCCAACATAATTGAAGCAACAAATATTCTTTCAAGTTGAGCTTTGTTTAACATAAGCACTATTGTAATCTAAAGAAGTGAACCAAATCGAAACTAGGAGTTACCATTTAAAAAACTGCCGAGCCCTAGTTTTATGCTCGGCAGTCTTATTGATTAATGCTTAATCAGCGCTTGCAATGATCTTAGCATATTTAGCCTGTGCATCTGCAGGGCTCATATACAAATCACTCCAAAAAGTGTTCATAAGTTCATTAACCTGATTATTAGTATCAGCTGAAAGTAGAATATCACCTGAAGGCACAACATTTCCGCCTGCAAGAATCTTTAGACCTTTCTGCATACAATCATTCGCAGTTGACATATCGATATCTCCACGAATTGGTAACGAACCCTTCTTAAGGTTAAACGCCACCTGAACCGCAGGAGAAACTAGAAGTGCAGCTAACTCTTTTTGAGCCGCTTCAACATCTGCATCATCCTGAACTGGGAAATAAAACGCATCTCCTCCAGTATCTAAGATTGCACGCTCTCCTAAACCAGGTAGGCATGAATAATCAGTTCCTGCAACAGAGCCAGCAACACTAAATTCACCTTGAGCCCAGTCACCGTGAATCTGTCCACCTGCTTTACCAGTAATAACAAGATTCGTAGCTAGGTTCCAGTCACCAACATTTGATCCAATTGCCATTTTACGGGCATCATCAAACGCATTCCAAACTCGGGCATATTCTGCACCACCAGCAACTTTTGAGTCTTTGTCGCGATTAACAGCATACCAAGCATCCTCACTAACAAGAGCTGTAGCTAATACACCAAAAGTTAAACCTGTTTGCCAACCTTGTTGACCTTGGGCTAGTGGAACAATTCCATTAGCACGAAGTGCCGGACCAGCTGCAACAAACTCATCCCAGTTACTTGGGACAGCAACACCTGAGCTTTCATAAGCATCATGACTTAACCACAACCACTGAGCTGAGTGAATGTTGACTGGAGCACAATAGACTCTTCCATCAACAGTACATGCTTCAAGAAGATTACTTGGATAAATAACATCCTTCCAGCCTTCTGCCTCAGCAACATCAGTTAGATCTAAAAGTAGACCGGCCTCGATTAACTCTTCAGCCTGACGACCATGGTTAAGCTGAGTAGCACCCATAGGCTCACCACCAATAATTCTACTAATGATAATTGGTCTAGCAACACCACCTGATCCCGCTATCGCTCCATCTACCCATGTATGTCCAGTAGCATCAAAAGCTTTAGCAAGTTCACCAACAGCATTTGCCTCACCACCAGATGTCCACCAGTGTGTGACTTCTAATTCAGTCGCTGATGCAACATTGACCGCACCCGTTAAGATGGCAGCTGCAACTAGCGTTGAACTCTTCAACATTTTTCTCATATTTCTCTCCTAGAAAATATATAAACAAAAAACTCCACAACATTTATATTATGGAACCGTTTCCAATTATAAATAAAATATTAAAATTTAAATGTGACAAAGTGTGTCAAATTGTTACAATAATAATCAAGTAATTATTGCTTATAAAATATTTTAAATGTCTATATAATGGGCTTTATAGGATATTTTGAACTACTTATTGTGATTATATGTCTACTATTAGAGATGTTGCAAAATTAGCAGATGTTGGAATTGGAACTGTTTCCAGAGTTATTTCTGGAAAAGGCTCTGTCTCCCAAAAAACACGAGACAAAGTGAATGGTGCGATGGCTGCACTTAAATTTATTCCTAATAGTTCTGCTCAGTCCCTCTCATCTAAAAGATTCAATACGATTGGCTTATGGGGCACCAAAAGTTCTGGAGAAATGAGCAGAGCAACGCTTACAAAAATTGAGCGTGAACTTCAACCATTTGATGTGAGTCTTATTACAACAGATGGAGAAAGAAACTCAACCAACCATCCAAATGCTTCACGATTATCAATAGACAACCTTGTCAATAAGGGATGTGATGGCCTCATAATTTGGGGCTCTGACATGCCAGATTTTGATATCCTACAATTAGAAAAAGAATTCCCAAATATTGTTCTGCTTAACAATAAGGTTGATGCCATAAAAGATAAGTCCTTCACTTTTAATCACTATAAAGCAGGCTACATTGCTGGCGAGTATCTAATTAAAAATGGTCATAAAGATATTGCATTAATTACCGGATGGTTTGATACTGCTGATGCCAATGAAAGGCACAATGGATTTATTGATGCGCTTAAAGACAACAATATCTTTATTCATGATAATCTTATTTATCGTGGTGATTACACCTTTAAAAAAGGGTTTGAGGGTGCTAATTATTTACTTAATCAGAAACCATCATTTACAGCTTTGTTCTGTGCAAATGATCAATCTGCTATGTCAGCAATCTCAGCATTGTCAAGCAAAGGAGTAAATATCCCAAATGACATCTCAGTTCTAGGATACGATAATATGAATATTTCCTCTTATACCACTCCACCTCTAACTACAATCAACGTGCCTGTTCAAAAAATGGCAATCTCAGCCGCAAGAAAATTAATTAATTTATGCTATGGAGCGGCACTAGAAGTTGATTACAATTTTGAAGTTGACCTTATCGAAAGACAAAGCATTCTAAATTTAAATTAAGTTTAATCAAAAGGATACTTTAACTCATTAATCTCAAGATTAGGGACTAGACGCTGGTTTCTTGCGAGGCTATATATTTTAAGCATATCTTTGTTCTCAATCTCAAAATCAAAAATATCAATATTTTCTCTTAATCTGTATGAATTAGCAGTTTTGGGAATTGATACTGAATTTTGTTGATAAATCCATCTTAGCGCAATTTGCGCTGGTGTTTTTGAGTACTTCTCAGCCAAATCAATAATGACGTCATGCCTTGCAACATCACCTCTACAAATTGGACAATAAGCCACAGGAATAATATCCAAGTCTTGCATAACCTCTAACAATTTGGCTTGGGACAAAAAAGGATGATATTCAACCTGGTTGCAAAAGATATCTTTAAAGCCAAGATTAAAACATTCATTTAACAGATTTGAGTTGAAGTTTGCAACACCAACCTCTTTCACTTTTTTAGCATCTTTAAGCTTGTACAAAATTTCTAACATATCTCCTAAGTTAGTTTCAAACCTAGGCCAATGAATAAGCAGAAGATCTACATAATCAGTTTGCAAATCCTTAAGACTTTTTTCAAAGCTTTTTGAAATATCAGTATTCTTTAAAAATGGGCCATTACCATTTGAAGGAGTCCAGCCAGTTGTATTAATTTTAGTAGCTAAAAAAATATCTTCTCTACTTACTCCAGAATTAATAATTGCAGAACCAACTTCAGATTCATTTTCATACATAGCCGCACCATCTATATGGCGGTAACCAATCTCTAGCGCTTCAGTCACAACTCTTGAACAATCGCTCCCATTTAATTCCCATGTACCAAGACCAATTGAAGGAATTGTTGAGCCAGATTTANTAAAGCTGATGCTCATATCGTTATCTAATTCTCTCTTCAGTATCAATATCAAAAAAGACCGCCTGAGATAAATTAAATGTTAATTTAACTTTTTCACCAGCAGCTACAACAGAGTTTCCATTAAGCCTTGTAACAACCTGCTTTCCTCCAAACTCAACTATTGCATATGTATCTGAACCAGCTGGCTCAACAACATCAATTTCAACCTCTTTTTCAACCATCTTTTTATTTGATTTTTTACCTGATAACTCAAGATCGTTAATCGACTCAGGTCTAATTCCAAATATAACAGGTTTATCAATATAATTTTCTAGGCCTTTAACGCCATCTATAGGCAATGAAATAATATCACCTTTATTATTCTTCATCTCAAACTCAATATCTTTTTTCTTTTTGACAACAATACCCTCTATTAGATTCATAGCAGGAGCACCCATAAAGTTTGCAACAAACATATTACTAGGATTGTTATATATCTCATAAGGGGTAGCAAATTGTTGAATACAGCCATCTTTAAGTACCGCAATCTTAGTTGCCAAAGTCATAGCCTCAACTTGATCATGAGTGACATAAATAATTGTTGAGCCGAGTCTTTGATGAAGGCGCTTTATTTCGGTTCTCATATCAATACGAAGTTTCGCATCTAAGTTTGATAAAGGCTCATCAAATAAAAAAACTTCTGGCTCACGGACAATAGCTCGGCCCATCGCAACCCTTTGCCTTTGACCGCCTGACAATTGACCAGGCTTACGGTTCAATAATTCACTGATTTGAAGAGTCTCAGCAACCTTATTTATTGAAATTTCACGTTCATTTTTATCAATTCCTTTCATCTCCATTCCAAAGCCTATATTCTGAGATACGGTCATATTTGGATACAAAGCATAAGATTGAAACACCATGGCAATGTTTCGTTTTGAGGGGTGAAGCCCAGCAACAGAATTTTTTCCTATTTCTATATCACCACTTGTGATTTCCTCCAACCCGGCAATTGTATTAAGTAAGGTGGATTTTCCACAGCCTGATGGACCAACTAGAACTAAAAAGCCTCCATCCTCTATATGAAGATTTATTCCTTTTAAGACTTCAACAGAACCATAATTTTTGTATAAATCAGTGATCGTTACTTTTGCCATTTTTCTACCCTTGAGCAATAATTATAAATAAATTAACCTTTGACGGCTCCGGCCATCAAGCCTCTTACAAAATATCGTCCAGAAACAATATAAACAACTAATGTTGGAAGAGCTGCTAGAATTGCTCCTGCAAAATGCACATTGTATTCCTTCACACCAGTTGACGAATTAACAAGATTATTAAGCGCTACAGTAATAGGAGTGGAATCAAAATCTGCAAATGATGCGCCAAATAAAAAATCATTCCAGATATTGGTAAATTGCCAAATCACACTAACCACAATAATTGGACCAGAGCTCGGTAGTAAAACACGCCAAAAAATTCTAAAGAAACCGGCTCCATCAATTTGTGCTGCTTTTATAATTTCAGTTGGAAATGCAGCATAATAGTTTCTAAAAAACAAAGTAGTAAAGCCAACACCATAGACCAAATGAACCAACACTAATCCAGAGGTTGTTCCAGCTAAACCGAAGACCCCCAGTAACTTTGCCATTGGAATTAACACAATTTGAAAAGGAATAAAGCAAGACAGTAGTAACAGTCCAAATACAACGCCATGACCTCTAAACTGCCACTTTGTGAGAACGTAACCATTTAAAGAACCGAGCACTGTCGATAATAAGACGGCTGGCACAACCATGGCTATAGAATTCCAAAAATAAGGTCTTAATCCACTTGGATCAACACCAATTTGCGCGCTTGACCAGGCAGCTCTCCAAGGATCAAGGGTCCATACTGAAGGAAGGTATAACATTCCACCCCCTCTTATCTCCTCTAGAGGCTTCAAAGAATTTACGAGCATCACATACAAAGGAAGTAAGTAATAAACTGCAAAAATAATTAACACAATGTAAATCAAGATGCGCGAAAACTTAATATTATTAGTCACAGAATTTCTACTCATGATTGCTTCTCACTTCTTAACTCGCTATACAAGTACGGAATAATGATTGAAAAAATCATAAGTAGCATAATAATTGCAGAGGTAGCTCCAACACCCATCTGATTCCTTGAGAATGTATACGAATACATAAAGGTTGCTGGAACTTCAGTAGCTCTTCCAGGACCACCATTTGTTAATGCAATAACTAAGTCATACGCCTTAATTGAGAGATGCGCTAAAATCACAAATGCAGACAGAAAAGCTGGCCTCAACATTGGAATAATTATCCTTCTATAAATTCGAAAACCTGATGCACCATCAATTTGTGCAGCCTTCATAATTTCACCATCAATTCCACGAAGACCTGCAAGAAACATCGCCATAACAAAACCAGAACTTTGCCAAACAGCTGCTATAACTACAGTGTATATAGCGAATGTTCGATCTTTTATCCAGCCAAACTCAAAACTCTCCCAGCCCCATTGATGCATAATATGTTCAAGCCCAATACCAGGATCTAAAAACCATTTCCATGCTGTCCCCGTTACAATAAAAGAGAGCGCCATTGGGTATAAGAATATTGGCCTAAGAAAGCCTTCAGCTCGAATTTTTTGGTCTAGTAAGATTGCCAAAAGAAGACCAATTGCTGTACAAAATAAAATATATAAAATTGCAAAAATTGCTAAATTATTAACTGCAATCTTCCAGTGTCTTAAGCCAAAAAGTTTTGTGTAGTTCCCCCAGCCCATAAATTCATAAGTTGGAAGCATGCGGGAGTCTGTAAGAGATAAGTAACCTGTATAGATAATGAAACCATACACAAAGACAAGAATAAGAAAGAAACTTGGTGCTAAAACAATTCTAGGAAGTAAAAGTTGAAGGTAATTTTTCATTTATTACAATTCTAATTAAAAAAATAGTTGGCGAACTATTAATTCGCCAACTATAAAAAACAAACTTAATAAAATCTATAGTAAATTTAGATAATATTTAAATTTATCTTGCTGCTGCGACTGCTGCAACCATTTCTTCTGCAGCTTCTTCAGCTGAGAACTCACCATTAAAGTGAGCTGAAACTACATCAACAATAGCTGATTGGATTGCAGGACGAACAGTATGGCCATGAGCCATTGAACCGAACAAGCTTCCAGCTGCATTAGCTGCTGCTAGATCTGCCATTCCTTTCTTACCACAATGATCAAACATCATGTCAGGAACGTCTGTACGTGCAGGAACTGAACCTTTAACAACGTTGAACGCTGATTGGAAAACAGGATTCATAACAGAAGAAGCCATAGCCTCTTGTGCAGCTGAACTTCCAGAACCACTGAACATAGCAAACTGGTCAGAGTTGAAAGTTACAGAACCTTGAGTTCCTGGGAAACGAACACATACGAAATCAGAACCAGGTTTTTGTCCAGCCTTAAGGAATTCACCTTTAGCCCAGTCACCCATCATTTGCATACCAGCTTCGCCATTAATAACCATAGCAGAAGCTAGGTTCCAGTCGCGACCTGAGAAGTTATCGTCAACATATGAACGTAGTGTTGCCATTCTGTTGAAAGCTTCTACCATTAATGGACCACCAAGAGCGTCTTCATTTAAATCAATCAAAGCTGATTTATAGAAGCCATTTCCAAGACTTAGCGCAACACCATCAAAGATTGTTGCATCTTGCCATGCTTGACCACCGTGAGCTAATGGAGTAATACCATTTGCTTTCATTGCATCAAGAACAGAAACTAATTCTTCCCAAGTGCTTGGCGCATTTCCACCAGTAGCATCTAGAGCAGATTTACTAATCCAAACCCAGTTAGTAGAGTGAACATTTACTGGAGCAGCTACCCAGTCACCGTTATGCTTAGAAAAAGCTTGAAGTGCTGAAGGAACTACTGCGTCCCAACCTTCTGATGCAGCTAGGTCATTTAGGTTAGCTAGTTTGCCTTGATCGCCCCAATCTTGTATTGCGTATCCAAGCATTTGAACAGCAGTTGGCGCATTACCAGCAGTAACACGAGCCTTAAGCGTAGTCATAGCAGCATCACCGCCACCACCAGCTATAGGCATATCTTTCCAACCAATTCCTTTGCCTTCTAGATCATCCTTTAATACGCCAACAGCAGCAGCTTCACCACCTGAAGTCCACCAATGGAGGACTTCAACGTCGTCAGCAAATGCTTGAGATGCACTAAAAGAAAGAACTAAACTGGCTGCTACACTTTTTACAAAGTATTTGTTTACCATTTTTTTATCTCCTTAATTAATAAAAACTACTTAAAGTATTGATTTAATACAATAAATAGACCATAGTTGCTAAATAAACTTTAGAACTAGGAATGCATCATAATTAGCATTAATTTAGGTGTCAATCGATTGACACAATTTGTAATACTTTGTAACAACTTTCAATTGAGAGTTTGCAAAAAATTTAGATATACTATTTAACATTATGGAAAAACTACAACAAATTCAACAGTCAATAATTACTTCTAAAGAGCTTCTTAGGACTCACTTTAATGTTAAAAAAAGCTTTGATCTTGCCCAATCAAACATAAAAAAAGAAGTCGATAATATTCTTGAAATGCAACATAAAGAAATTCCAGTAATTCCAGAAATTGATTACAAATCAATAGTTAACGGTAAGGTTTCTTTTGATGAAATTGCCAATATAAAAAGAAGAGGCGCTTTAATTATAAGAAATGTATTTGATGACCAGCAAGCTAGCGAATGGAATGATGAAGTTGGTGATTACATTTTAAGTAATGACTACTTTACTAAATCAGTTGAGAGAGAGGGTATGGATCAGTATTTTTCTCAATTAAAATCTGGCGCTCCTCAAATTTTTGGAATATATTGGTCAAGACCTCAAATGCTTGCAAGACAATCTCAGTCGATGGCTAATACCAAGAGATTTTTAAACTCAATGTGGAACGTTTCAAGCCCACATGGTGATGAGTTTGATCCTAACAATGATTTCATTTATGCAGATAGAATTCGTCGAAGAGAGCCAGGTGATGAGACTCTTGGGCTATCGCCACACATTGATGGAGGGTCTTTTGAGCGCTGGACTGATCCTGCCTTTCAAAAAGTCTATGGCTCTGTCTTTAATGGCGACTTAAAATCATACGACCCATGGAATGCGGCCCATAGAACCCACACAAAAGAATACAAATCACCAGCTGTTTGTTCAATGTTTCGAACATTTCAAGGTTGGACAGCATTAACAGCACAAGGCCCTTCAGATGGAACACTCTCCCTTATTCCAATTGCAAACAGCATGAGCTACCTTCTTCTTCGTGCACTGCAGGATGATATTGCGCCAGATAGTCTTTGTGATGCAACACCTGGTAGACCTTTATTAATCTCTTCTGATTATCACCAAGATCTTCTTGATGGAATAGTTACAATACAAGATGTCAATCCCGGAGATACTGTATGGTGGCATCCTGATTTAACTCATGCGGTTGCTGATAAACACACTGGTAAAGATTACTCTAATGTAATGTTTATTGGCTCATCTCCACAATGTAAAAAAAATCTAGACTATGCAAAACGCCAAACTCAAAACTTTATTCTAGGTAAGAGTCCCCCTGACTTTGCAGCTGAGGATTACGAGGTTGACTTTAATGGGAGATTTACTGTTGAGGAGCTTAGTGACTTAGGTCAAAATCAAATGGCACTCTAGATGAGTGATGGTGTCTAATTGGTGAGTCAACAGACAAATCAATTAAAAAACTGTACCAAGACTCGTATTTTTCTTCACCCTTGCTTGGGAGACAAAAAACATAAGATCCAGTCATAAGATAGGCGTCTTCAGATATAACTTTTTTAATGGATTGACCAACATTGACTTCAATAGAAGCTTTACCCTCTATCGCAGCAACAAAGTAACCAGATATTTGCTCTTTCGATGAGAGTAATTTAGGAAGAAAGGTCGGCAATAGAGTACTATCTCTATGATACAAGCTAGTAATCCCCTCTAAATCTCCAGCATTGAAATAATCAGCCCATTTCTCAATTACATTTTCAGGTGTCATAAACTCATTAGCGCTATTAAAATCAGTTTTCTATTTTAAACTAGGAAGCACTTTTAAGAGAAATAGATAGAAAGTTTTATTCTTTTTCCTTTTTAAATCCTTGATATACCTGCAACAAGACAATTAGAATAGCAATAATAAATAAAGACAAGCTGATTGGCCTTTCCCAAATGAAAGAGAAAGATCCATCATTAATAAGGACTGCTCTTCTCAAGTTCTTTTCAATCATTCCACCAAGAATAAATCCAAGTATTAGTGGTGGCATTGGGTAGTTTAAAACCCTTAAAACTAATGAAAGTAATGCAACTATAGCCATAAAGTAAATATCAAAAGAATTGAACGAAATCAAATAGACGCCAGTTACCGAAAAGAACAAAACCAGAGGAACTAGAATGTTTTTAGGTATTGCTAATATTCTTGCTATATAGGGTATTAAGGGTAAATTTAATACCAATAAAACTACGTT
>JGI20156J14371_10002343_pt1 | contig 14982 bp, 16 predicted proteins | sample COG_06_FD_14371 | JGI IMG/M metagenome (IMG submission 14371)
TAGTAATTCCCAAAGGTGATGTTCAGATGTATTGGAAGAATAAAAGATACACAAAAGAGGAGTTATATAAAATTAAAAATAAGATAAAAGCAACAATTAAATAATTGTAGTAAAGGTGTAAGTAAGGACTGTTCAACTCATAAATATTAATCTAATGTCTCGAAAGCACCTTAACACTATTTTGAATAGAGAGATTTTTTCATTAATACGTGGTTTAATTAAATGTATTGTTGTTTTGCTTTTCGGTATCCTTTAAGTAAACGAAAAAAAACATTCATGTTCTTTTTGCTAAGGGCATTTTTTAGACTTGCCAAAACAGATAGTAAAAAACCCGTAGAGCATGGAGTAGAATGCTGCTCCTTAAGGTTGTGTTGCCTGAACTGAGTAGCTTGCTGCGCCTAAGGGGCGTAAATTTTTTACTTCAAATTTAGCTAGGGTTTGTGTTTCAAAGGCTAAAACCGCGCCAAAAGCTGATCTATGGCGTCAGAAAGGATTCGAGATTATAACAGGTCACCCCACGGAAGGGCTCTTGGAACCTTCGTGCTGGCATGGGAAGTTGTTTATAGACACCGAAAATGTGTATCCGCTTTTAATGAATACCATAAACAAAAAAGGACTGTATGCAATTAATCCTTTTCTAATCCTTCTAGGGAGAAGACTTCCAAAGACAAAACTTCTTCGTTTAGCAATGGCATTTTTGAAACCCATTCTAAAAACAAATAACTCAAAAGCTCGCATGCGAATGATCAAATACCGAGGTAAAATTACGGGCACAATGGTATACGATCAAAAAGGAATTATGGATCATTTTGCAAAAATTGACGAAAACACCATGTTAGGGGTTATGGAGATGAAAGGAGCAAAAAAACCCTATTTTTATGTATTGGAACGCGATTCAAAAAACAAGACCATTCGCGTTTAGTTTCTTTTCTAAATACAGCCTTGTATTGCCTTAGACTTTTTATCTTTGTTGCGTTAAAAAGAAAAAAATGAATATTTTGATCATTGGCGGCGGCGGACGCGAGCATACAATTGCATGGAAACTGGCACAAAGCCCAAACTGTGGAAAACTTTTTGTGGCTCCAGGAAATGCAGGAACTCACGAAATTGGCACAAACCTAGCAATAGGTATAAATGATTTTGCAGACATCAAGAAAGCTGTTTTATCGAACGACATACAAATGGTTATCGTAGGCCCAGAAGATCCATTGGTAAATGGAATTCACAATTTCTTTTTAAAAGACAAACAACTTAATGACGTTATTGTGGTTGGTCCTCAAAAAGACGCTGCAACACTCGAAGGAAGCAAGGAGTTTGCAAAAGAATTCATGAAAGCCCACAACATCCCTACCGCTCAGTACCATAGCTTTACTGCCGAAACGGTTGAAGAAGGCTGTCAGTTTTTAGACACAATGAACCCTCCTTATGTTCTAAAAGCAGACGGTCTTGCCGCAGGAAAAGGAGTTTTAATATTACAGGATCTTGTCGAAGCAAAAGATGAATTACGTCAGATGTTGGTAGGTCAAAAGTTTGGTGCAGCTTCTCAAAAAGTGGTTATCGAAGAATTTCTAGATGGAATTGAATTGTCTTGTTTTGTTTTAACTGACGGAAAAAATTACCTCACGCTTCCGATGGCTAAAGATTATAAACGAATTGGAGAAGGCGATACTGGATTAAATACCGGAGGGATGGGGGCAATTTCGCCAGTACCTTTTGCTTCGGACGCATTCATGAAAAAAATAGAAGAACGCATAATCAAACCAACCTTGGTTGGTTTTCAAAAAAGTAATTTGCCTTTCCAGGGCTTTGTTTTTATAGGCCTTATTAAGGTCGGAGAAGACCCCTTTGTAATTGAATATAATGTTCGAATGGGAGATCCAGAAACAGAAGTTGTTTTCCCACGAGTTCAGAACGACTGGGTAGACCTTTTTAAAGCAGTAGGCACTCAATCTTTAGATCAGCACCAGCTTAAAATAGACCCAAGAACAGCTGCCACAATAATGGCGGTTTCTGGAGGATATCCAGAAGCATACGAAAAAGGTAAAACAATTACAGGGTTCGAATCTGTAGTAAACAGCGAAGTGTTTCATGCGGGACACAAGTAGACAAAGATCTGGTAAAAACCTCTGGCGGAAGAGTTCTTGCGGTTACATCTTTTGGAAAAGACCATAAAGAAGCCTTGTCAAAGTCTTATGAAGCGCTTCAAAAAATTGACTTCGAAGGAATGTATTACCGAAAAGATTTAGGATTCGATTTATAAAAACGAATGCGCAGAAGGGTCTTTGTTCTCTTCTCCATTGTCGTTAAAAATCTTGAGTTGGATGGTCCAATAAACTAAAAGCGAAAAAATAACAACAGCAAAAATCCAGTTAACGCTGTTTGCCAACCACCAGTTAGTAAGTTCAAGTTCTCTTAGAAAGTTGTGTCCAACAAACATAAATTCCTCAAACAACCAGGCTATAGCTTCAAATAATTCTTTCATTAGTATCAGTATATATAATTCTATGCAAATTTATAAAAAGCAGAGTGGAATCCAATGTTTTTGTTGGATTTAGTTAAAAAGAACAACGAATTTAAGCCTTAGCCCCAAACCAATACCCCAACAGCTTTTTAAACATACCACGTTTTACCTTTGAAAACAAAAACAAAACACTTAATTCTAAAAAAGAAGAACCAAAAACAAGGCCATGGGCAATAGGCTTTGCAATTAGAGCAAAATGTTTTTTAATGTATTTGTGAGACGAAATAAGTACCTCAGACTTTGTAAGAATTGTAGTATCTATATTTTTTCTTGATGCTCCTCCATGATTATGAATACAATACCAATTATTTAAAAGCACTCTTTTCATTCCAAGATTCGCAGCTCTTTTACTTAGATCAATGTCTTCATAATACATCCAAAAAAATTCGTCCCAAGAGACAAGCTTTTTATAATCTTCTAGGCGAATTAGTACAAAGGCACCAGAAATCCAATCAGGATAACCAACAGAAGTAGCACCCATTATTTTTTTTGATTGAGAACGTCTTATAATATTTCGTTCGAAACTTCTTAAAGGACCCAGAAGGTTAAAGGTGTTTGGAAAAACCCCGTAAGGAAAACAATCTTCCCCATCACTATTAACCTGTTTGATGGAGATCAATTTATAATCAAAATTTTCATCACAATAAGGAATCAGACTTTCGAAACACGTTTCAGGAATTTCTGTGTCTGGATTAAGAAAAAGCACCCATTTAGTTTCTGCCAATCGAGCGCCAGCATTACAACCATAGGAAAAACCTCCATTTATTGGCTCTTCTTGCCAATGAACCCACGAAAATTTTTCTTTAAAAGAACGAAGCATTCCATCATTCGAAAAATTATCAGTAACGATTACCTTTTTAATCTTCACGGTTTGTTTTTCTAAACTTTCAAGGCACTTTGAAAGCATATTCCAACAACGATAATTTACGATAACGATGGTAAGGTCCAACATAAAGTTAAAATAGAATGAAGCCAAAGGTAGTAGATTAATCAAGGGAATCAAAAAAAGAGTGTTGACTTAAACGGGCATAATTGAATTTATATGAATATCCCCATAAAGGATAAAGAACAATGTTTTACCTTTATATTCTTAACATTTAGTTATGTTTCCGTTTATTAACGAATTTATTCAAAACTAGNTATCATGTTTACAAGAGTTTTCGGNAAAACTTCTTTTTGGAGCTATTTAGTGGCNNTTTTAATGCTTGCCGGAGCAGTATANTGGCACCACGGCATCATCATGGAAAACGACCCAAGTAACGGAAGTTTTTCTAAATCTTTGGTTATCCTTGTTTTGGGAATACTCAGTATTTTTTGTCTAGAAGTTTCTGTAAAGGGAGCTTTTTTTTTACAAAAAGGAAACTATCATTTGCCTGTTTTTATTTTATTTTTTTGGATCCTTCCTATTTATGAGTGGAATATTTGGCTTTGGATTGCTACCATATTTTTATGGGTCAGTATATTACAAATATCAAGAGCAGGCGAAAGCGCTTATGATCAAAAAGTGTTTTTAATGCGGGTTTTTGGATGTTAATTGCTTCAAGTTTTAAAGTAGACTTTTATTATTTCTTCCTTTCACTATGGAGCGTTCTTTATCTTAAAGGTCTTTTGAATTTTAAAAATATATTTCTTACTCTTTTGCCAGCACTTTGCATATTTATAATTGGATATATGTGTTCTATTTTGCTTCCGGAGATAAGTTTTATAAAAACAGCTATCGCTTCTCCGGCAAAATTTTCTTTCTGTGGAGTAGAGATCTATTTGGAAGCACGAGTTTTATTTTAATCATCTTATTATTAACGACCGTTACCTTAAAACACTTTCAAGGAAAGTATCAGGAAAGAAGAAACCATAAAACGTCTTTTTATATAAGCATCGTATTACTTTTTTCAAGTATAGTCGTAATTCTTTTTGGAGGCGAAAGAAGTGGAGTTTCATGGATTTCTTTGATAATGGTAACGGCAATGCTTTCAACACATTTTTTTGAAAGTAAATCTAACAAATGGATTGATGTGTTTTTTTACCTCTGTCTTGCTGTGGTTTTTCAAAATCAAATACGCACCATTTTTAGTTAAAAGCGGACTCCCTATGATAATACATTTTCATTTTCATTTCAAAACTACAGGAGTTACTCGAAGCGTTGAGAGTGTTTTAGGACCTTTAGATTCAATGGAAAAAACCAGAGTTTTTGGCTATGGAATTTCGACACATAAAATTTCGTTTTTTAAGCTATTAAAAGAGCTTTACTCTAAAGAAAAAACAGTAGTTCATACGCACCGAAACAACGAAACCCTTTTTGCCTTAGCGCTACGTTTTTTTGGCGCAAAATTAAACTATTTACTACCCGACACGCTGAATCTAAACCATCAAGCACAACGAACTACTTGATGTCAAAAGCAGATCAATGCATCAGTTTGAGTCAAAACATGGCGCAAAACTTACCTATAGAAACTAAAACTATAGGCCATGGGGTAGATACAGAATGGTTTCATTACAATTCAAAAAAGCGTGTCCCTAACCAAAAAAAAATAAGTGTAGTTGGCCGAATTAGAAAAGCTAAGGGCCAACGGGATGTTATGGAAGCAATAGCGCCTATACTTAGTCAAAACCCAAACTGGATTATACAATTTATTGGAACAATCGACCGCCCAACATACGCTGAAGAAATTAAATCAATAGCATCAATCTCTGATGTCGAAAAACAGATTCATTTTATATCACAGACCAACAAAATCGAAGAATATTACCAAGCAAGCTCCGTTGTAATTATAGCTTCTTACACCGAAGGATTTTCATTGGTTTGCCTCGAAGCAATGGCTAGCGGATGTACAACAATTGCAACAGAAAAAGTTGGAATACACTCCGATGTAATTGAGCACGGAACTAATGGATTTCTTTTCCCTAAAGGCTCAGTAAGTACATTAAGAGAGGTACTAAAAAAAGTTATTGAGCAAGCTCAAGATTTAGACCCAGAAAAAGTAAGAAAAACAATTTTAGACAACTGGAGCGTTACTTCTGCAGCGCAAAAACTTTTTGAAACTTACACTACTTATCGGAACATTTGTTAAAACAATGTTTTAAACATCATCATAATTTACAACCACTTTTGCTGAGGTTGGAACAGCCTGACAAGTAAGAACTAAACCATCGGCGATTTCTTCGTCTGTTAAAATCTGATTATTTGCCATCGAAGCAGAGCCGGATGTTATTTTTGCAATACAGCTACAACATACGCCTCCTTGACAAGAGTAGGGCACGTCTATTTTTTGATTCAAAGCAGCGTCTAATATTGTTGTGCTTGCTTTTGTTTTTATTGTGTTGGTTTCGTCGTCAGCAATTATTTCTAAAACAACCTCGTCATCTGAAGTTTCTACAGCAGCAGTATCGGTTATTTTTGAGGCTGTGAAAAGCTCAAAATTGATTTGATTTTCCTTAATAGAATTATTTAGAAGGGTTTCTTTTGCTTCTAAAACCATTGCCTCAGGACCACAGAGGTAAAAAGCAGTTGAAAGCTGACCGGTGTTTTTGAGTACATACTTTACAATACTGGAATCGATTCTTCCAAAACGACTCCCTTCTTCGTTGGATTGACTAAAAAGCCAAAGGACTTTTAATTGACCAGGAAAATCCGTTTCTAATTTTTTTAGTTCATTATAAAAAAGTGTTTCACCTGGCGATTTATTGCCATAAATTAAAGTAAAATGAGTGTCCTTTCCAGAAGCAAGAGCAGTTTTTAAAATAGAATAAACAGGAGTAATTCCACTTCCAGCAGCAAATGCAGTAACGTTTTTGGCATTTTTTTTATATATAAAACGACCCTCTGGCTCCCCAACTTCAATCAAATCTCCAACATTTAGCTCTTGAGTTGCGTAAGTTGAAAACAGACCACCCTTGATTCGTTTAATCCCAACCTCTAAGACGCCATCATTAGGCGCTGAACACAAAGAATAAGACCTGCGAACCTCCCCCCCTTTGATTGTTGCTTTTAGGTTGATGTATTGTCCTGAATGATATTCAAAAAGATCTTTTATAGAAGAAGGTACTTCAAAACCAATTGCAGATGCTTCAGAGGTAAGGGACTGAATACTGTTGATTTTGAGTTTATGATATGCCATTGTTTTTTTTTACAAAAATAAAAAACATCAACAACTCCTGCTCAATTTTTGTAACATTATTTATCTTTATAAGACAAATAAATTAAAAGTCCCTAGTTAATGTCTACATCGCTATTTAAACTTAGCCGTAAAAAATTTATGCGCGCTCCTCAATTGGAAGCCAAGCTGGCAATCAAAATCATAATGGCCCTTGTGGTGCTTTATTTTGGAAGTGCAATCTTAATTGGAGGAATTGTAATTTACCCAGCAATTAGTGAAACTGCTCTCGATAAAGATGCCATTTCTGTAATCAATAGTGTTTTGGTGCTGATTTTTATTTTAGAGATAATTATTCGGTATTTTCTACAACAACTTCCTGTAACCGAAATTAAATCCTTTCTTCTACTATCAATTCCTAAAAAGCGAATTATCAAGAATGTATTGCTTCGCTCTTTAGTTTCTATTTATAACGCACTCCCTATTTTATTTTACCTTCCCATTAGCATAAACATGTATTTGGATGACTATCCGCTGAAACAGGCTATAGTTTGGTGGGTTTCGGTTACGGCTTTTTCTTTGTGTCTAAATTTCATTTCATTTTTAGCAAACAAGAACAACAAAGCTTTGGCAGGCTTTGTGGTAATAGTTGTCTTATTATACACCTGCGAACGCTATTTTGAAACAGAACTTCTTCGAGCTGCCGGGCGTTTTTTTGATGCTGTATTGACTCAACCTCTTTGGGTAGCCGTCCCTCTTTCTACTTTGGTTTTATTTTATCTTATTACGTTTAGATTTCTAAAAAACAACCTAAACCTTGAAGGAGCACTAGGATCAAAAAAAGAAATTGCAAGAGCAGGTCGTTACGACTTCTTGGATGTTTTTGGATCGAATGCCCTTTTTTTAAAAAACGACTTACGCCTAATTCTTCGAAATGTTAGACCAAGAAACATAGTCCTAATGTCCTTTTTGTTTTTGTTCTATGGGTTAATATTTTATACAACCCCTCAGCCTCAATTCGGGTTAGTTTTCGCCTCTATATTTATTTCTGGAGGATTCTTATTAACCTACGGCAACTATGTCCAGCCTGGGATAGTGAATACTACTCCTTTTTGATGTGCCAAAACATTTCATACAAAAAATATTTAGACTCCAAGTTCCGCTTGATGGCTTTTGCTGTTATAACTTCTACCGTATTGTCTTTACCCTATTTATATTTTGGGTTGGATGTCTATTTGATGATTCTTGCAGGCGCATTTTTTAATATAGGATTAGGAACCTGGATAACCCTCTACGGAGGAATGCTTAATAAGCAACCGCTTCAAATTAATGTAAAAGCTAAAGCATTTGAAAACACCCAAGCATTTTCCGGCAAACAATTTTTATTGGTCCTTCCAAAAATGGCACTCCCCGTTTTGTTTTTCATTATCCCCGCTACACTTTTAGGTTCAAAAGAGGAACTAAATGCCACCGCTGGTTTAATTGGACTTGGAGGGAGCGGAATTCTTGGCTTAATTTTCAAGAATCAAATCCTCAACCTGATGGTTAAATTATTTGCAAAAGATAAACATGAAATGCTGAAAGCTTTTACCCAAAAATAAAATAATGATTACATTACAAAATCTCACAAAATCTTACGAAGACACAACCGTTCTATCAATAGACCAACTGGAAATCCCTAAAGGACAATGCTTTGGATTGGTAGGGAACAATGGCGCAGGCAAAACAACCCTTTTCAGCTTGCTATTAGATTTGATAAAAACCTCAACCGGGGAGATAGTTTCAAACGGAATTGAGGTTGCTAAAAGTGAAGATTGGAAAAGCTTCACCTCTGCTTTTATAGACGATTCTTTTTTGATTGGATATCTGACTCCCGAAGAATATTTTTATTTTGTTGGAGAACTCCGAGGAATAAATAAGGAAGCGGTAGATTCTTTTTTAGAAACCTACAAAGACTTTTTTAATGATGAAATTTTAGACCAAAAAAAATATTTAAGGGACTTCTCTAAAGGAAATCAGAAAAAAGTAGGATTAATTGCAACTTTTTTAGGGAGCCCTAATGTGATTATTTTGGACGAACCCTTCGCTAATTTAGATCCAACAACCCAAATAAGATTAAAGCAGCTTATAAAAAAAGAAACAGAGAGCCGAGAAATAACCCTACTCATATCTAGTCACGATTTAAACCACGTCACAGATGTATGTAATCGAATTGTTTTGTTAGAAAGAGGAAGCGTTATTATGGATAAGGAAACCACTTCGAAGACCTTACAGGAATTAGAAGCCTATTTTTCTGCCTAGTGATATACTAAAACCTTAGATTGTAAGTTATTAGTATAGATCAAATCTACTTTTGAAAAACGCACTAAAACATACATTTCTTGCCTTAATTTTGGCAGCTATTCTAAGTTGTTCTACTCAAAAGGATCGCTTTTTGAATAGAGAGTACCATAGCATAAACACTAAATTCAATGTTCTTTTTAACGGCCAAGAAGCCCTAGACATTGGCACAGCTATTCTAGAAAGCCAAGCGCAAGATAATTTTTCAAGTACACTTCCAGTTGAATTGATAACCCTAGACGGAGAAGACGAAAACGTATCTGCTTCAATTCCTAGTTTTATTAGAGCCGAGGATAAAGCCGTAAAAGCGATTCAGAAACACTCCATGAACTTTAAAGGGGTTCAAAAAAACAGTCAAATAGACAAAGCTTATTTACTCCTAGGAAAATCACGATATTATGACCGAAGGTTTTTACCAGCATTGGAAGCCTTTAATTTTCTCTTAGGCTTGTATTCAGACGTAGATGTTTTTTATGAAGGAAAACTGTGGCGAGAAAAAACTAATTTACGCCTAGGAAATGATGAATTGGCGATTTCCAATCTAAAACCCTTAGCAAATAACATTCCCACAAAAAATAAGCTTTATGCAGAAGTTAATGCCACTTTGGCTCAGGCTTTTTTAAATATTAAAGCTAAAGATTCTGCCTTAAAATTCATAAAAAGAGCAGCGTCTTACGAAAAAACTAAAAACCTTCAAACACGGTATAGGTTTATTGAAGCTCAAATTTTTGAAGAATTAAATCAAAAAGATTCAGCTCAATTAGCATTCAATTCAATTGTTGCCTTAAAGCGAAAATCACCTCGTTTATATTGGATGCATGCAAAGCTAAATGCACTTCGAATAAAGGCTGAACTGAGCGGCGAGAGTCCGGAGAAGGCCTTACAAAAGCTAAGCGATGCTTTTGAAAATCAACAATTCAACCATTTAATATACCGCCAACAGGCACAATATAATTTAGCACAGGGGCGAGACAGTTTAGCCAAAGTGTTTTATAATAAATCCATAAAAGCCTCAAGCATTGATCAGTCTACCTTGCGACAGAATTATCGTGACTTAGCAGACGACGCTTTTTTTCGAGGACAATATTTTGAAACTGGCGCCTACTTAGACAGCTTGTTGGGTCAATATCCAACAGAAACAAGACAGAAAACAATTGTTCTAAGAGAACGAGAAGGCCTTGAAGATGTTGTTAATTTTGAAAAAATAATACGGGTAACAGACAGTATTCTAACCCTTACAGAAATGATTCCCGAAGAACAATTGGCTTATTTTAAAAAAGCAATTAACGCTAAACGGGCAAAAGAGCTTGCTCAAATAGAATTGAAAAAAAAGCCTTTATTTAATGCGCTAAACAGGTCAAACGGCAGACAGTTTTATTTTTACAACCAAAACCTAGTTATACTAGGAAAGCAACAATTTGCTTCAAATTTTGGGAACCGACCTAATAAGGATAACTGGAATAGAATTGAGTCTTTGAACCAGGCATTTACCTTAGACCAAATCGAATCTCAAAACACAATAGACCAAGTTGTTATTGTCAAAGATGATGCCCAGGCATATATAAACTTGCTGCCCAAAGATCCAATTTATATAGACAGCTTACATGCCGAAAGAAATCAAGCTTATCTAGAAGTAGGAGTATTGTATAAGGAAAAATTTAAAAACAACGCATTAGCTTCCGACCGCTTAAAAAAATTACTCGTTAACAAACCTCTAGAAACACAGGAATTGAGTGCATGGTATCATTTATATAAAATGGATGAAGCCGATAAGTCTAATCGAGCAAAAGTTTATAAAGAAAAAATTTTTCGGAAATATCCTGATTCTCGGTTTGCTAGAATTATAAGAGACCCGGAAAACTTTAAACTTAGACCAAACGAAACTCCATCAATGCGTTATGAGACATTATACGCTCTCTTTGCTGAACAGAAATACGAAGAGGTCTTGACCCAAGGAGACAGCCTCTTAGTTGTTTTTAGCGGGACACCTATGGCTTCAAAAGTTGCTCATTTAATGGCAAATGCAACGGGTCGTCTCGATGGAATTGAGGTTTGGAAAGAAAGACTAACCAGCTTGGTTAAGGGCTATCCAAATTCTGAAGCTGCGCTTCAAGCCAACAAAACACTATTAACTTTAGAGGTTAACGCTCAAGACAATCTGGTTGAAAAGGTTTACTTAGACTATAAATTAATTTTTCCACTCCTAAAAGACAACAAAGATCAACTAAAAGCACTCACTACTGCTGCAATAAAATCGCTTGAAAAGGCTAATGTTTCGTTTAAAAAAATAACCTTAGAAGTCTATAACAGAGACTATATTTTTCTAGTCGTAAATGGATTAAAAGCAGAGCCAAACATAATTTTGGACCTTCCTAAAGAAACAGAAATAGAACTTTCGGCTACAATTTCAAATAAATTTGTAGTTTTGTCTTCCCAATATAAAGACATTCAACTATTTAAAAGCTGGAATGCAGCACAAAAATAAACACAATATGAAAAATAACGAACTCAACGGACAACCCAATCGAATTGAAAAAAGTACAGTAATAACAGGGGATATTGTTTCTGAAGCGGATTTTAGAATTGATGGAACTTTAGAAGGGTCAATCAAGACTTCAGGGAAAGTAGTCATTGGAAAAGACGGAATTATAAATGGGATTATTGTTTGCACATTTGCCGATATAGAGGGAAAATTTAACGGAAAACTAGAGGTTAAAGAGACTCTTTCTTTAAAGTCATCAAGTCAACTTGAAGGGGAAGCTGTTATTGGAAAACTTATCGTTGAGGCTGGAGCAATTTTTAACGCTAAGTGTTCTATGCGCTCTTCTTCGGATGTAAAATCAATAAACAAAGACATTGAAAAAACAGCCTAATCGGTGGCTTGTGTTTTCTTCTCTAGCCATCCAAATCGCCTTAGTAGTTTATGCAGCTGTCAAAAGTGGTAATTGGTTAGACATTTATTTCGACACACAAAGCAATGTTTGGGCACTAATTCTTTCTGCCTTTGGGGTTGTTTTGGTTTTGGTTCTCATTCAAAAACAATCCAAAAACCTAAACGACAGTTGAAATTTAAAACCTCATTTTTTTTTGTTAGCGCGTTCGCCCTAGTTCTTCTAATTCATTTGGGAATTTTATCTGTACTTGCAACCCCTCTCTGGGACAACAAATTACTTCTTAGCTATGGATCTAACTTTTGCTTGGCAGCTATAATTTTATGGACTCTATTTAAGGTTTTTGAGAGAAACACAGAACACGTGGGGATGTTGTTTATGGGGAGCAGCCTGCTTAAATTCATGCTTTTTTTCCTTGTCTTTTATCCCGCCTACAAAGCAGATGGTAACATCCAAAAATCTGAAGCAATAACATTCTTTATACCCTATTTTACAGGCCTGTTTTTAGAAACAGGTATTTTAGTTAGAAAATTAAACAAAATATAAGAGTTAAGAGTTTTTCTATTTAATGTAAAACATTACATTTGCATCGCATTTCGAGAAACAATGGGCAGAGCTAATATGTTGATTTTACTTAAAAGAAAAAGTTTATTTTTACTAGCATTACTCCTAACGGGGGTAGTGTATGCGAAAGATAAGCAAGAGAACGCCGAGAACCTTTCTGCTAAAGAAAATCAAAAAAAAGAAATTAAAGAATACATCATGCATCACTTGCAGGATTCTTACGATTTCAGTTTATTTTCTTATACTAACGACGCTGGAGAACATGTTTATTTTGAGTTTCCACTTCCAATTATTATTTGGGATAATGGCCTTAAAGTTTTTTCTTCTTCCAAATTCCACCACGGAGACACAGTTGCTGAGGTTGACGGAAACTATTATGCTATAAGCCACAATAAAATATACAAGACTGACGCAGCCGGAACAATTACCCCCGATGAAGATGGTCATGCAACCAATATAGCTCCTTTAGATTTTTCTATAACGAAAGGTGTGGTAAGCATTATGTTTACTTTTTTATTGATGTTTTTCTTATTCAAAAGCCTTGCAGATTCTTATGTTAAGAACGGGGGAATCGCTTCTGGAGTTGGTCGTTTTTTTGAACCAATTGTGCTTTATATTCGAGATGATATTGCCATTCCAAACATTGGAGAAAAAAAACATCGCAAGTACATGAGTTTTTTACTAACCGTATTTTTCTTCGTATGGTTTTTAAATATGTTAGGTTTAACGCCATTAGGAATTAACGTAACTGGAAATATTGCAGTTACTCTTTGTTTGGCATTAATTACGTTTTTATTGACAAACCTTACGGGAACAAAAGACTACTGGCTTCATATATTTGACCCTTTGGGATCGACAATGAAGTGGTATGCAAAAATCCCTTTATACATTATTTTAATCCCAATAGAAGTCTTGGGGATCTTTATTAAACCCTTTTCATTATTGATTCGTCTTTATGCAAACATGCAAGCCGGTCATATTGTATTGATGAGTTTAATAGGATTGATGTTTATATTTAAAAGTTGGCTGGGTAGCCCCTTATCGTTTGGGTTAGCCTTCGCAATTTCTTTGATTGAAGTTTTAGTAGCTTTGCTACAAGCCTATATATTTACGATGTTATCAGCACTTTACTTTGGCTTTGCCTCGGAAGAGCATGAGCATCACGACAAAATTGAAGCGCATTAAGCGTTTCTTTAATGAGAGTGTTTAATTTAATATTTACAATTATGGAAATTCCAGTAATGGTAGGAGCAGGATTGGTAGTTATCGGTGTCGGAATGGGTATCGGTAGAATTGGAGGATCAGCAATGGATGCGATCGCCCGCCAACCAGAAGCTTACGGAAAGATTCAAACAGCGATGCTAATTGCAGCTGCATTGATCGAAGGTATTGGTTTTGCTGCACTATTTGCAGTAAGCTAAAACAGTTTTAAAGCTGCAACGGTTGGTTGCAGCTTTATTTTTAAAGTATTGATTAAACCATAAATTTATAAAATGGAAAAATTATTAGAAGAATTTTCATTAGGGCTTTTTGTTTGGCAAACACTATTGTTTGTTGCCCTTTTGTTATTACTGAAAAAATTTGCTTGGAAACCCATTTTAGACGCGGTTAACGAACGTGAAACTTCTATAAAAGAATCTTTGAGTGCCGCAGAAAAAGCACGCGATGACATGGAAGCGGTTCAAGCGGATAACAAACGCATCTTAAAAGAAGCACGTTCTGATCGTGACGCTCTTTTAGCTGAAGCAAAAACAGCGAGCATTAAAATCGTAAATCAAGCCAAAGAAGATGCAAAAGCTGAAGCAGATAAAATTACAGCTCAAGCACAAGAAACGATTCGAAACGAAAAGAAAGCAGCAATTAACGAACTGAAAAGTCAAGTGGCTTCTCTTTCTGTTGATATAGCAGCTAAGGTTTTACAAACGGAATTGAAAGATCAAGCCGCTCAAGAAAAGTTTGTTTCAGAGTTGGTAAAAGAAATCGAAGTAAAATAAGAACATGAAAAATAACCGTGCCGCATTACGTTACGCAAAAGCAGCTCTAAGCATTTCACTAGATCAGGGAACTGCTCAAGCACTTGAACAAGACATGGTAGAAGTTATTGATGTTTGCAATGCAAGCGAAGACTTGGTTGTCTTTTTGGATAACCCTGTACTTTCTATTAAAACAAAAAAGGAAACTATTTTCAAAGTGTTTGCTAACCTTTCTCAAGGGAGTAAACGTCTTGTAGATTTATTAGCAACCAACAACCGAATCAATTTATTGGATCAAGTTGCAGAGCAATTTATTGAACTATACCAAGTTCAACAAGGTAAGCAAAAAGCGATTGTTACTACAGCAATTCCTTTAACAAAGGCTCTCGAGAAAATGATATTAAACAAGGCTAAAGAATTATCTTCAGCCAAATTAACTCTTATAAGTATAGTAGACCCTTCCATTATTGGAGGTTTTGTTTTACGCATAGGAGATTTACAATATAATGCAAGTGTAGTTCAGAAATTAGACACACTTAAAAGAGAATTGACACAAACCAATTATAGCGCTTAAATAGATACTATGGCAGCAATTAAACCCG
>JGI20156J14371_10002355_pt1 | contig 14924 bp, 14 predicted proteins | sample COG_06_FD_14371 | JGI IMG/M metagenome (IMG submission 14371)
GTTGATGTGACCTTGAAAGATGGTGTTGAGAAGACCTTGCTCGAGACCCTGCCGCAGTTAACAGCGGTGCGTGATGTCACGGATCACTCCGTGACGGAAAATGCCTACTTTTAGGTATTGAGCAAGGCTGGGGCGCGATGTTTTGGCTTAGGGTCTACCGCGGGCGAGCAACGCGCAAAGGGCATCGGCCTGCTGGGTTGGGTTTAGATCCACGTCAGGCGGCTGAGGCGCTTTTTAAGCCGCTCCTTTGGCGGAACATACGCACGAGTCCAGTCTTGAGCGGGTAAAAGCGGGCGGGGCAGCTCGGGTCTTGCCGCTGCGGCAATCGACGGTGGCGACCGTCGGGCCGCGCAACTGCTCCGGGCGCCCATCGGGCGAGCAAAAATCCATTAGAAAGATCAAGGGGCTTTTGTGCGCGAAGTGGATCTGCCTCGACGTCTGCCTAATGCCGTCGGGCTCACTGAGGTGTAATGCAATCGTTGCGGTTAGACACTCGGACAATAGGAAAGCCACGAGACGCTTTTTTCCACAGTGGTTTGCAAAAGGGCGTGCTGGCGGTTAGCAGCGCTGGTCGTAAATAATGCGGATGGATTACCCCGAGACTGTAAAATTTGTGCGAAAGGCCGATCTTCTCGGTTCTGCGCGCCATTAAAAACTGAGAGCGTTTAACGGACCAAGGATTGGTTTCACGAAGAGGATGTGTACGTGTTGCAGAAAGGGTTATCCGGGTTACTGTTTTTAGGTTGCGTCGCGTTCGGGGGTAACGCAAGCGGCGAGACGACCTGGCAGGTGACCCCAAAATTTAAAATCAACTATCCAGCCTTGCAGGAAGTGAGCGGGATCTCTCGCAGTCAACGCTTTGAGGATGTGTTTTGGGTGCACAACGATAGTGGTGATGAGGCTCGGGTTTTTGCCATCAACCGTCAAGGCGACGTGATCTACCCTGAATTCTTACCCTTCCACGGCCAACAGTCACGGCCAGGGCGCAGGCCTTGGCCGGGGCATGCCATCGAGCTGGCAGCGCATTATGACTGGGAGGATATTGCCTCGGATGCGGATTGGCTGTACATCGCCGATACCGGTAACAACGGTAATGCTCGACGCGATCTTGGCATTTACAAGGTCCCGCAGTTTAATCCTAGGGTGATCGAGAAAACGCGGGCAATGCGTTATATCCCGGTTGCGTATCCGGATCAGCAATTATTTCCTGCCGAAAACTGGCATTACGATAGCGAAGCCCTCTTCGTTGATGCGGGGCAGTTGTATCTGATTACGAAGCACAGGGTCGCTGGCCGCATCGGGACCTTTGAACCCGGGGGTAATTTGTATCGATTAACCGATGCTGAGTCTGACCGACCCAATGAACTGAAACAGGTGGACAGCCTATCAACGTTATTTATGGTGACCGGCGCGGCGCTGTCGCCCAACGGCGAGCGCCTTGCGGTTCTTGGTTTCCGCGATCTGTGGCTCTTTCCAAGGCCAAGCAGTGGTGATGCCTGGTTGTCAGAGCCTCACCAAACCCTCGACCTAACACCCTATTTCATGGGGCAGGTCGAGGCCATCACTTGGCTAGACGACCAAAGACTGTGGGTTGTGAATGAAGCTGGGGCGGTCTTTGAAGTGTCTCTGGATGCGGCGGTTGGAAAAAAAGAGGCTTCGTTGCCGTGACCCCGATAGAGATTGTGCTCCTGTTGACGGTTGGGACGCTCAGCGGCTTCATCAACACTTTGGCGGGCGGCGGTTCAATGTTGACGCTGCCAGCGCTGATGATGATGGGGATTCCGGCTGATATTGCCAATGGTACCAATCGGGTCGCAGTATTGGCGCAATCCATCACTGGTGCGAAAGGGTTTGACCAAGCCGGTCAGCTAGATCGATCTGGGCTTGCAGGGGTCTTGCTCCCAACGATTCTGGGCGCCGCAGTGGGCGCGCTTTGCGCCTCGTTCTTACCGAATGTTTGGCTGAAGCCCATCTTGCTGGTCGTGATGGTGATGGTTGCAATCTCGCTGCTGCTGCCCAAAACAATCGCAACGAAGGCGCGCGTGACAAGCTCGGCTGATCAAAGATTGGGTCTCGCCGGATGGCTCAGTCTGTTTGGCGCGGGTCTTTATGGCGGTTTTATTCAAGCCGGCGTGGGGTTCATTTTGGTTGCTGTCCTTTCGGGTGTGTTGCAATACGATCTGGTGCGATCAAATGCTTTAAAATTGGTTTGTACAGGCGTCTTCAGCGGGGTTGCGCTGCTGATTTTTGCGGCGCAAGGTCAAGTTCTTTGGGTAACTGGCGGGGTCCTTGCTCTGGGTTCAATGCTGGGTGCTTGGGCGAGTGTTCGGGTCACGATTCGGTTAAGCGAGACTGTGTTGCGTCGAATTCTGGTTATAATGGTCGCAATAAGCTGCTTGGCAGCGCTGCTGGTTTAGGGGAACTATGTTAAATGATTCTGAGCGGTATCCCGCGAATTTTATCTCGACCATTATTGCAGGCGATCAAGCCAGCGGTAAGCATGGCGGGCGGGTCAAGACGCGTTTCCCACCAGAGCCCAACGGCTTTCTGCATATCGGGCATGCTAAAGCCATTTGCCTCAATTTTGGTCTGGCGAAGGATTTTATGGGTACAACAAACCTTCGGTTTGATGACACCAATCCGATCAAAGAGGATGTCGCGTTTACCCACGCGATGCGAGAGGACATCACTTGGCTGGGGTTTACCTGGGCAGAACAAAAAAATGCCTCGGATTATTTTGGCGTCTTGTACGAATATGCCGTGCAATTGATTCAGGCTGAGAAGGCCTATGTCGACTCCCTCGATGCTGACAGCATCCGTTCGTATCGCGGCACGCTCACAGAACCGGGTCGTAATAGCCCCTACCGGGACCGGTCTGTTGCCGAGAATCTCGATCTCTTTGCGAGAATGCGCGCTGGTGAATTTCCAGATGGCGCGCATGTCCTGCGGCTAAAAATTGATATGGCATCTGGCAATATGAACCTGCGAGATCCCAGCATTTATCGGATCCGCCACGTCACGCATCATGAAACTGGCGATCAATGGTGCATTTACCCGTTGTACGATTACACCCACTGTATCTCGGATGCCATCGAGGAGATCACGCATTCCTTGTGCGATACCGGGTTCGAAGATCATCGCCCGCTCTATGACTGGGTTTTAGCGCAGTTGGAGGTGCCAGGTCGGCCTCAGCAGATCGAGTTTTCTCGATTGAATTTACAATATACGGTCACCAGTAAACGCAAACTGAAACAACTGGTTGATGAGAACCTGGTTGAAGGTTGGAATGATCCGAGGATGCCAACAATTGCCGGCATGCGTCGTCGAGGCTATCCGCCGGAAGCCATTCGAGATTTTTGTCGACGGATCGGCATTACCAAAAGTGATAACAATGTCGAGCTGGCACTCTTAGAAAGCTGTGTTCGAGAAGCACTCGAGCCCACCGCGCCCAGAGCCATGGCGGTGCTTGATCCGGTAAAAGTCGTCATTACCAATTTGCCTGAATCGGAAACCATTTGGTTGACGGTTCAGAATCATCCTAAAGACCCTGACATGGGTCAGCGATCGGTCCCGTTCACGCGAGAAATTTTTATTGACCGAGCCGACTTCCAGCTGCAGGCCAATCGAAAATATAAGCGGTTGGTGTTACAGGACGAGGTGCGATTGCGCGGCGGCTACGTGATCAAAGCCGAATCAGTGGTGATGGGAGACCAGGACGACATCCTCGAAATTCACGGGGTTTATGATCCCGAGACCTTGGGCGTTAACCCGCCCGATCGAAAAATTCGGGGTGTCATCCACTGGGTTTCAGCCTCGGAGAATATGCCCGCTGTTTTTCATCGTTTTGAACCCTTGTTCTCAGTACCGTTTCCAGATGCGGTTGACGAGGACTATCGGGATTTGATTAATCCCAATTCTCGCAGCGTCTTCCAAGGGTTCGCAGAAGTCAGCCTGAAAAATCAGCCTCAAGACACGCGATTTCAGTTCGAGCGGGAGGGTTATTTTATTTTGGATGAAGCAGCCGAAGACGAAGGCTCGGTCTGTTACAACGAAATTGTAGGGCTTCGGGATAGCTGGTCTAAAGGGGGCTAGCGCTAATCTCTTTTAAAGGCGCCGGCCTTTGAGGCACCAAGGTCAACGCGGGTCTTGATCCGGTTAAAAAGGATAGATGTGGGTCTGAGGGAATCATGCCGCAATTAGATGAATCTGATGTTCAGGCTGCTTATTCTAGGATCAAGGCCTTGGTGCTTGAGACGCCCGTGTTTAGCAGTCAAGCGCTGAATCAATTGTTAGGCTGTGAAGTAATCTTCAAGGGTGAGCATTTGCAGCGCGGTGGCGCCTTTAAGGCCCGTGGGGCAATCAACATGGTTTATGCCCAACCGCTATCTGAACTCGCGAGTGGCGTGTGTACCCATTCATCCGGCAATCACGGCGCGGCGCTTGCGCGGGCCGCGCGGGCACGTGGGGTTGCCGCGCATATCGTCATGCCCAAGAATGCGAGTCCTGCCAAGCGCCGCCTCGTCGGCCATTTTGGCGGTCATTTAATCGAGTGTGATAACAGTCTTGAGGCTAGAGAAAAGGCCCTAAGGGCCCTTGCGGCCAGGACGGGCGCCTTGTACGTGCCGCCCTTTGATGCGCCGTTGATCATTGCGGGTCAAGGCACGGCGCTGCTCGAGTTTAAACGTCAGACGCCAGAGCTTGACGTGGTGGTGGTTCCCGTTGGGGGCGGCGGCTTATTGGCTGGCAGTTGTTTGGTGCAAGATCGCCTGATGGTCTATGGCGCCGAACCCGAAGGCGCAAGTGACGCGGCAAGATCCCTTGCGAGCGGCGAGCGTGTGTTAGCGCAGACCCCTGACACGATCTGCGATGGCTTACAGACGACTTTGGGCGTCTTAAATTTCGAAATTATTAAACGAAGTGCGACGGCTATCCTAACGGCATCCGATGCCGACACGATCTTCGCGATGCAATTGATCTGGCAGTTTACCAAACAGTGGGTTGAGCCAAGTAGTGCGGTTGCTTTGGCGGTAGTGATGCGGAATCGATCGGTATTTTTAGGGCAGAAAGTGGGTATTATTCTCACAGGGGGCAATGTGGATCTAGATCGTTTGCGACCGCTATTGCTCGACAGTCAGCAGATTGAACACGGGATGGCCTTGCTCGCAGATTATGAATCAGGTTGATCTATTGGAAGCTAAGAGACGCTATGCAACTTACACCCCATAAGCTCAGTTGTCCTTATTGCGACGCTCGGATTCGATTATTGATCGATGAAACGGCGGGTTATCAACAATATGTTGAGGATTGCGAGGTGTGCTGTCAGCCGATGGTGGTCTGCGTTGAATCGGGTTTTGGAGACGACTGTCATGTTTCGTTAACCGATGAGAATGAAGCGCTTTGGACGGATTATTGAGTTTTTTGGGCTGAGTGCATTCGATCAATCTCATGCAGCAAATCATCCCTTGGCGTTTCTAGCGTTCGCAGGCGTGCGGCAACGGCCTCAACGTCCGTCATCACCCGCAATAAATTTTCGCCTGCAATGTTTGCAATATCTTGGTCGCTATAACCCCTGATCAGGAGCTCTTTGAGTAAGGCGGGGTAGGTCGAGACGTCCTCAAGACCGACTGGCCCAGGGGGCATGCCATCAAAGTCTGCGCCCAAGCCAATGGCCTCGATCCCGCGACCGCTTTGATGTGATCGATGTGATCGGCGACATCAAACAAGGTGACCTCAGGTGCTGGATGAAGCGCTGACCATTGCGCCATGAGTTCGCCTGCTGCGTCTGGTTCATGGTCGCGATTTAGCATCGCCTGATGCCTTTCCAAGGCAACTCGGTACAGCCGCATCGGTTCCGAGACGTAGGAGGTCAAATAGTTCACCATCACCACCCCGCGCTTTTTGCCAACAAGGGCCAAAATATCATCGGGTACATTGCGCGCATGTTGTGTGACGGCATATGCGGAAGAGTGTGAAAAAATTACGGGCGCGCGACTCACCCTCAGCGCATCCCGCATGGTTTCAACGGATACATGGGAGAGATCGACCATCATTCCGAGGCGGTTCATCTCAAGAACGACGAGCTCGCCAAATCCGGTTAGGCCACCATGACGCGGGGTGTCCGTTGCCGAATCGGCCCAGAGCAGGCCCTTTGAGTGCGTTAACGTCATATAACGGGCGCCAAGCTCATAAAGCTGTCTGAGACTGGCCAATGAGTTGTTGATCGAATGTCCGCCTTCCATGCCAATGAGCGACGCAATTTTCCCCGCTTTATGGATTCTGCGAATGCTGCTGGCGTCAAGCGCGAGTTCTAAATCATCCTCATGGTGATTGATTAGGCGCTTAACCAAATCAATCTGATCCATCACAGCCTGAACCGCGCTGGGCTTGCCGCCATACCCTTCAATCGGAATATAAACGGACCAGAAGAGGCCGCCGACCCTGCCCCTCCGGAGTCTCGGTAGGTCGGTGTCGTGGGGCGCTCGATTTGGGTTAGGTCCGACGCCAAATCGAGTTGCGATAAGTGATTATTGACTCGGCGATGGTATTGCCATGGGAGATCATTATGGCCATCAATTAAAGGGGTCGCTTTGAGGACGGTGGCGACTCGAGTATCGAGGTCATCGGCGAGGACCAGGTTACCCGAGGCCAAAACGGCGATCATTAAAACCCTAGGGCACAATCGCATCACAATATTCATAGCGGGCTCCTGTCGAAATTAGTAGATGCACGTTCAAGAAAGGCGCGTGCACGCGCGATACGTGTTTTTTANTGTGGGCGCGCAAAGTACGGCGCATCAAACAATGACTGGCCAGNGTTTTAATCTAACAGGACGCTCGCGACCGTAGAATAGGNTTAAAGCTAACACAGGTACGGCTTNTTTTCGGTGGTTCGATCAGTTCCTATGCCCAAAATATTGATATCCAGACGCATCGCTGCGTTCCCGCGTTCAATTTTGGATTTCAACGGGCTATAATCGGCGCCGTACATGACTGGCGATGGAAGGTGGATTACCACTGGGAAGTGTACGCCACGCACTCAAAAGACGCTTGCAATCCGGTTGCGTTGCGGCAATTGAAAAAAAGCGGATTGGACAAAGCGAGCATTGGGTGCCGATTTTGCCTTCCTGTGCTGAATGAGTTCGTGGAATAAAGCCGTTCGCCTGGGCGCTCAACCCAACCTTGATAGGACACAGCCCATGACTTTGAATAATATCGATCAGCAAGCCGCGGCGTTGCTGGGTAATTTAAAAGAACTTGAAACCAATGATCCTGCTGTTTATGCGGCGATGTTGGGTGAGGAAGATAGAGAGCGCAATGGCATCGAGCTGATTCCATCTGAGAATTACACCTTCCCAGAAGTCCTGAGTGTACTGGGCAGCGTTTTTACCAATAAATATTCTGAAGGCTACCCCGGGCGACGCTATTATGGCGGGCAGACCTATACCGATCAAATTGAAAATTTAGCGAGAGATCGCGCCAAGACCGTTTTTGGTTGTGATCATGCCAATGTCCAGCCGCTCTCTGGATCCGCGATGAATCAAGCGGTGTATCTCGGGTTACTGACGCCAGGCGACACCATTATGGCGATGGACTTGTCCCATGGTGGGCACTTGACGCATGGCGCGCCAGTCTCTCATATGGGCAGTTTGTTTAACTTTGTTCGATATGTCACCGATCCTGTCGATGGCTCGATCGACTTTGACCAAGTGCGAGCGGATGCCTTACGCACCAAGCCTAAGATGATGCTTTGTGGTTACACTTCGTATCCACGGGATATAGACTATGCGGCCTTCAAGGCCATCGCCGATGAGGTCGGGGCGATCACGATGACCGATGCCTCGCACTTTGGCGGACTGGTTGCGGGCCGGGCCATGGCCAATCCCTTCGATTTTGGCTTTGATATTGTGACCACAACGACGCATAAATCCCTTCGCGGTCCGCGCGGCGGCATGGTGCTGTGCCGGAAACCGTTTGCAAAAGCCCTCGATAAATCAGTCTTTCCGGGCCTGCAAGGCGGGCCTCATATGAACGCGGTTGCCGGTATCGCTGTCACGTTGCTGAAAGCGCAAACGCAAGAGTTTCAGGATTATGCCCAACAAGTTCTGGTCAATGCCAAGACGCTCGCAAATTCGCTAATGGCGGGCGGTGTGTCCTTAGTCACAGGGGGCACGGACAATCACATGATGGTCTTGGATACCATGGCATCGTTTGGTTTAGATGGTCGGGTTGCTGAGGAAGTGCTGGATCGCGTCCAGATTACAACCAATAAACAAATCATTCCTGATGACCCTAATCCGCCGCTACGCCCGAGCGGTATTCGAGTGGGCACGCCGGCGGCGACCACGCGCGGGATGAAAGCGCAGGATATGGAACAGCTTGCCAACTGGATGATTCAGTGTCTAAAGGCGCCGGAAGATGAGGCGGTGATCGCGTCAGTTCGGCAAGAAGTCGAAACCTTTTGCCAGCGGTTCCCCGTTCCGGGTTTGTGACTGCCCGATGCGGGGTCCGCTTCAAAATGCGGCTCAGCGCCGGCGTTTGATCGCGAATCAAGAGCTGCGCACGCGCGGACGACGCGTTCAACTCAGCGCGTCGATCCAAGCTCGGGTTTGGCGGGCAACCCGCTGGTAAACCGACTGGTGAGGGTCAGTTGCCTGCTTGGTAAGCTGCAAACCATGATCCGCGCCAGGAATCCACTGGAAGGTGCAACTGGGGTTCTGAGCTTTGAATTCTGACGCAATGCTGGGGCTAATCATTGGGTCTCGATCGCCAGCAAACACCAATATGGGGTGTCTGAGCGCCGGTAAATGTTGCCAGCGATCGAGGTTCGGTTTGGCTTTGGGATGCAGGGGTAAGGAATAGGCAACGCCACCTTTGAGTTGGTCTTGTTGAGGCCCCAGCGCAGTATCAAGTCGATGATCAACCAGTAGATGCGTCATCACACGCCCGCCATAACTGTGGCCTGCGGTAAAGGTCGGTAAACCACGTCCTGCCGCCAAGCCGATCTGTAACGCGTCATAAAAATCGTTGATCGAATTGCTCAGCTTGCCTGGAAAAGCGTGGTTCGCCATTCGATATCTAAAGTTGAATCGTAGGGTTGCTATGTTTTCATTCTCGAGGGCCTTGCTCAACGCGACAAGGTGCGTGGACCCCAAATGGGTTGCGCTGCCATGGGCGAGTACGATGAGGGCGGAGGCGTCGCTGTTGAGCGTGAGAGCGTATTGGTTTGTCGGCAGAGTTGTGGCTTGCATATTGCGCCCGGTAGCGCCTCCTGTGGTTTCGGCCATGATCTTGATCTTCTTTGGAGCATGCTACACTGAATGAAGGGCAAGGTGATCAGGAGGATGTATGTCGCAAGCAGGCTCGCCGGCAAAGGCAATTCTATATGCGTTTTTAGCAAACTTTGGCATTGCCGTGAGTAAGTTGGCGGCGGCGCTGCATACTGGCTCCGGTAGCTTGATGGCGGAAGCAATTCATTCCTTTGCGGACACGTGTAATCAGGTGTTGTTGTTTGTGGGCTTAAAGGGCAGCGAAAAGCCGGCTGATGAAGAGCATCCCTTAGGGTACGGAAAACTGACCTACTTTTGGAGCTTTGTGGTGGCCCTGATCTTGTTTAGTTTAGGGGGCGTTTATTCTATTTTTGAAGGCTGGCACAAGTACAACAATCCTGAGCCGGTCACCGGCATCTGGATTGGATTATCTGTTTTAGGGGCGGCCATTATTCTTGAAGGCTTAAGTTTTTATGGCGCTTATCTTGAAGCGAAAAAAATGGCAGGCGAACAGTCTTTAATGGAGTGGCTTAAAACCACCCGCAATGCCGAGATTGTTGTGGTGCTAGGGGAAGATTTTGCGGCAATGCTGGGGCTGATCTTTGCTTTTTTAGCGTTGTCACTGGTCATGGTAACGGGGGAGCCGCTCTATGACGCCTTTGGGTCCATGGTCATTGGCGTTTTGTTGATTATCGTCGCGGTTGGATTGGTTATCAGGCTTCAGGGGCTCTTAGTGGGCCGATCAGCAGAGCCAGCGTTGCGGGAGTTGGCAGAATCCATCATTGCTGAAAAGCAGGGAGTTGCTCGGTTGTTTAACATGGTCACGCTGCATATGGGACCAAAAGTGTTGTTGGCCGCGAAGATACAGCTCGATGCCCATTTAACGGTCGATCAAGCGGCACATTTGATTAATGCAATTGAAGATGAGCTGAAAGCGAATCGGCCTGAAATTGGTTGGTGTTATATTGAAATTGATCCCTAATATTTGGAGTGTGTATGTTGCGTTTTAATCATACCTTTAACGTGTCGGCTGAAGTCGTTTGGGGCGTCATTGGTCAGGTTGACCGTGTTGATTGGGTGCCAGGCGTCGAGCGGTGCGTGCTGCAAGGCAATGTCCGAACCCTGGACCTGCCTGGGGCGGGTGAGATTCAGGAAAGAATCGTGCTTTGTGATCCCGAGGCCTATGAATTGACCTATCAATGTATCCAGTCACCCATACCGCTTGAACATCATGAAGCCAGAATGCGGCTATCGGCACTGCCGAATGGTGGCTGTGAGTTCGCTTGGGAGGCAGATATCCTTCCGACCAACTTTGAAGGTTTTTTGAAGGACTCGATGGTGGGCGCACTCGCCCAATTGATCGAGGTTGTCGCGCAAGTCGAGGGTTCTTAAAGCGGCAAAAATGCTTCAGCACCGCAGCGGATGCGAGCAAGGATTACGAAAGCGGCTCAACCCGTCGAATCAGTGGACGATCTGACCGGTAACTTGGCCTGAGATAGCGCCGCCGTCTTGCAAAGCGATGCAACCGGTTGGCGGGATTGATATCGGTAGTGTCTGCAGGCTGGGTTAAGATGAGCCGCTCAGACGGATGTTCTCTCCCAGAATAATCTGGGTACGGTGATGCGCCTATCGAAGGCGCCGTGATGGCGCGATCAAGGAAAAAGACGAGGTTATAAGTTGAGTCAGAATGCTAAATTACCCTACGGACTCATGGCGGAATTGGGTCGCGTGCCTGCAGGTAGTCCACCACCCGTGCATCTGTGGGAGCCAACAAATCGTTACGCGATTGATCTGTGTATTAAGGCGAATGGCGATTGGGTGCATGAAGGCGCGTTGATTGAACGGCCTCGGCTGGTGCGCTTGCTGGCGAGTGTGCTTAGGCGGATTGGTGAGGACTATTTTTTGGTCACCCCAGCTGAGGCATGCCAGATTACCGTTGAGGATGCGCCGTTTCTTGCTGTGTCATTACTATCAAAGGGCCAAGGGATAAACCAGCAGTTATCGATTATCACAAATGTTGGCGATGAGATTGCAATTGGCGCCCAACACCCGTTGACGTTCCACGCGCTAGCGGAGGCGCCGGTCCCCTATGTCGAGGTGCGCGACGGCTTGCTCGCAAAATTCAACAGGCCTTGCTACTACGATTGCATGGGACATTTGGCTGAAGCAGGCGGGTCAGATGACGCCTCACTGGGCCTTTGGAGCGGCGGCCTCTTTTATGCCGTGCCGGAAATGGGCGAAAGCTTGGATGGCGATGATGCTTAAAGTCTCACCCCGTCTTTGGGGGTTGGCGCACAAGCTTGACCGACCTTCCTCTGCGTAAAGGCCCCGAACAAAAAATTGATTCTGCCCGAGACCCGCAACCGTTACATATTGCCGTAATTTGGCCCGCCAGTGCCCTCAGGCACAACCCAGTTGATATTTTGTGAAGGATCCTTGATATCGCAGGTTTTGCAGTGGATGCAGTTTTGNGCATTGATTTGGAATCGAGGTCCTGTGCTTTCCTCNACAATTTCATAAACCCCAGCAGGACAATAGCGTTGCGCCGGCTCATCAAATTTCGGTAGATTGACGGCAATCGGAATGCTGGCATCTTTCAGCGTTAGGTGACAGGGCTGATCTTCCTCGTGATAGGTGTTGGTTAAAAACACGCTGCTTAATTTATCAAAGCTGAGTTTCCCGTCGGGCTTGGGATAATCGGGCTTTGTGCAGTCAGACTGCAATTTGAGCTTGGCATGGTCTGGTTCCGGATCCATGAACGTAAAGGGCAGCCTCCCGCGAAAAATATATTGATCGACCCAAGCAAACATAGCGCCCATAAACATGCCGAACTTGTGCTGAGCCGGCATGATATTCCGAGCTTGATAAAGCTCTTCATGGAGCCAGGAGGCTTTATAGAGCGCTGTAAAGCGGGTTAGTTCTTCTCGACCTTCGGAGCCGTTTGAGAGTGCTTCAAATACTGCTTCGGCTGCGAGCATGCCGGACTTCATGGCGGTATGCGTGCCTTTTTGCTTCAAGTTATTTAAAAACCCGGCGTCATCGCCAAGTAATAACCCACCGGGCATAGTGAGCTTTGGCAGTGCTTGGTAGCCGCCTTTGGCGACCGCTCGCGCGCCATAGGCAATACGCTTGCCGCCTTCTAAGGTTTGCCGAATCAGCTTGTGGTGTTTGAAACGCTGGAATTCATCGAAAGGGGAAAGGTGCGGGTTTTTGTAACCCAAGTCGACAATTAAACCGATCGCAACTTGGTTGTTTTCGAGATGGTAAAGGTAGGAGCCGCCCAAGGTGCCGCCCGGACCAAAGTCAAGGGGCCAGCCGACCGTGTGCACAACCTTTCCCGGTTGGTGCTTGCTTGGGTCCACATCCCAGACTTCTTTAAAGCCAATCCCGTAATGCTGGGTGTCGCTATCGGCCGCGAGTTCGAACTTCGCAATCAGTTGCTTGCCGAGATGACCCCGGCAGCCTTCCGCGAATAGCGTGTACTTGGCATGGAGTTCATAACCGGGCGTGAAGCTTGGCTTTTGCGCCCCGGCGGCATCAATGCCCATGTCACCCGTTGCGATCCCTTTGATTGAGCCATCTTCGTGATAGAGCACTTCACTGGCGGCAAAGCCTGGGAAGATATTAACGCCCAGGGCTTCGGCTTGCTCGCCCAGCCAGCGGCACAAATTGGCGAGGCTGGTGGCGTAGTTGCCGTGGTTATGCAGGGCGCTAGGCACAAAAAGAGCCGGTAGTCGCATGCCTTGATGATCGTCCGTTAGCAGATAGACATCGTCAGTGGTGACTGGATTGTTCAAGGGCGCGCCCATGGCTTGCCAGTCTGGGAACAGCTCATTTAAAGCGGTTGGCTCAATGACTGCGCCGGATAAGATGTGGGCGCCAATCTCAGAGCCTTTTTCAACGAGACAAACTGATGGCTCTTGTCCCGCCTCTATTGCGAGTTGTGAAAACTTAATCGCTGCCGAAAGACCGGCCGGGCCGCCGCCAACAATGACAACATCAAACTCCATCGATTCTCGTTCCATGTTGGCTTCTCCTAGTTCGCATTTTTCAAAGAGCCCTATTGTAAGAAAAGTCGCATCTGAAGGGAAATCACGATTTCGACTTCTTGGCCTCAATCACTGCTACTGATTGCCCGTAATAAGCAATAGACGCTTTAAAAACAGTGACTTGAGTTGCAAACAGTCTTTAATCAAGGGCTCTGAACACTTGTAAAAAAGAGTTGAAGCCGTCAGAATACGGTCTTCAAAAATCACCGGAGCCCGGTCAATCAGACGGCTCGGTAATCTTTTTTCACAAAGCAGAGGATGTTCATGAAAATTCTGGTAACAGCCAAACGCGTCGTGGATTACAACGTCAATATTCGAGTTTTGGCGGATCAATCTGGCGTGGACCTAAATAATGTCAAAATGTCGGTTAATCCGTTTGATGAAATCGCGATCGAAGAAGCGGTTCGATTAAAAGAAGCCGGCAAGGCGGAAGAAGTCATTGTTGTATCTGTTGGTGTGAGTCAGTGCCAAGAGCAATTACGAACGGCCTTGGCATTAGGCGCGGATCGCGGCATTTTGGTTGAGACGGACGAGGCGCTGCAGCCGCTTGGGATCGCAAAGGCGCTCAAGGCAGTCATCGATAAAGAAGCGCCGGGCCTGATTATCACGGGTAAACAAGCCATCGACGGTGATAACTCTCAGACAGGACAAATGTTAGCCGCGCTGGCGGGGCTCGCTCAGGCAACCTTCGCCTCAGAGATCGATCTTGGCGAAGATTCTGCAACGGTCACTCGTGAAATAGATGGCGGTCTTGAAACCATCACCGTTAAGTTGCCGGCCATCGTGACCACAGATCTGCGCTTGAATGAGCCGCGATATGCGTCTTTGCCAAACATCATGAAGGCAAAGAAGAAGCCGATTGATATTTTTACGCCAGCAGACCTTGGCGTCGATGTATCCCCCCGGGTGAAGACCCTAAAGGTCGAGCCGCCTGCAGAGCGAGCCGCGGGTATTAAAGTAGAAAGTGTCGAGGTGTTAGTCGACAAATTGCGAAACGAAGCGAAGGTGATTTCATGAGTGTCTTAGTCATTGCAGAACACGATCAGAACAACATAAAGGTTCAAACACAGGTTGCGGTGGCCGCGGCCAAGGCGATAGGCGGTGATATCCATATATTGGTTGCGGGGCAGAATTGCCAAGGCGCCGCAGATGCCGCGGCGAAGGTCGAGGGCGTACAGAAAGTACTGCTTGCCGATCATGAGAATTATGGGCATGCCTTGGCGGAAGAGTTGTCGAATCTAATCGTATCNGTCGCGGAAGGNTACTCGCACATTCTGACTGTNGCGACCACCTCAGGCAAAAATTATATGCCGCGGGTTGCTGCTTTATTAGATGTNTCACAGATCTCCGAGATTGTCTCAGTTGAATCTGAAGATACGTTTAAGCGACCCATCTACGCAGGCAACGCGATTGCAACGGTTCAAAGTAGTGACGCGGTTAAAGTACTCACCGTTCGCGGAACGGCCTATGACCCCGTCTCAGCCGAAGGCGGAAGTGCGACGATCGAAGCCGTTGATGCGCCGGCTGCAATGGGCGTGTCATCTTGGGTTCGTGAAGATGTTGTCGCGCTGGAGCGACCTGAATTGACCGCCGCCAGCATTATCGTCTCG
>JGI20156J14371_10002392_pt1 | contig 14813 bp, 6 predicted proteins | sample COG_06_FD_14371 | JGI IMG/M metagenome (IMG submission 14371)
AAGAGATATTGCGGTATGAATATCACAGACAACCCGATGTTTGATTTGTAAACAAACGTTATCGCAATGAACCAGAACCAAATGTAATGCGTTTGTTGGAAGGATAATATTCGCCACTGCTTCATGCGTGACACTGTTTACATTGGAAAATCGCAAAGGTAAATACTTTAAATGAACTTTGTAAACTTTTTGATTTCTACTTTGAACTCCTGCTTTGTGGTCAATTCGTCCACCTCTGCAAGTTTCCATTCACTTCGTGTCAACGAGGGGAAAAAAGTGTCGCACTCAAATACTTGGTCGAGACACGTCAAATAGCAGGTGTCGACTTTAATGGAATCGAGATAATGTTTGTATATTTCCGATCCTCCAATCACCCATACATCATCATATTTTCGGTCATCAATATGCGTCTCCAATGTGGCGATGTTCGCAAATGATTGGATTACATTTCCCGATGCTTCTTCTTCACAATCAAGTGTCGAAGACAAAATGTAATTGTCTCTACCAGGCAAGTGCTTTCCTTCCAAACTGTTCCACGTTTTCCGTCCCATAATAACCGCATTGTTTCCATTTCCTCGGGTCATCTTTGAGAAAAATGCGAGGTCCTCCTTGATTCTCCAAGGGAGATATCCTTGCTTTCCAATCCCACCATCTTTCGATACCGCTGCGATTAGTTTGTAATTCATATAAATNTTATATATGATGTAATTTGTATATTCTTATTGTATATATATATACATATACATATATACATATATGTCGCCACATAATATTGTGCTACTCGAGAGGGATGGTGAAGGCAGACAAATATCTGTGTTTGACGGTTCTGAGACAACAAATGTCATCAATATTGACGACACAATCGGCACTATTAAGAAGAAGATTTTGAAATATTGCAAAGAAGCCGAGGATAAATGTATCGAGGAACTATACTTGTTTGCGGACGATGTGCCACTAGGTATATTATTACCACGCGGTGTCTCCACAAATCCATTTGATTATACGGAATACGATGGTCAAAGTATTAGCACAACAAGAGAAAATATGCTTCTTTTGGATTATGTCACCAGCAAAACGGATACGATTTATGTGTGCTTTTTCGAAGACGTCCGTAAGCGCAATTCAAATGCCGCGTCACTATATTTCCCATTGGTTAATGATGAGAAGGACCTCACTATATTGCGAAACAGTAGATACAATTATTTGAACGCAACGTTCGGCAACGAAATAGAATACACGGAAATGTTCAAATCGATTGGTCGTAAGAAAAACGCATCATTGAAAAATTTTAAACATGGTATTCGATATTTGGATGTGACATATATTCCTGATACGCAGGTAAACGTCTCACTCGATGATGTATTTAATCTTTTGCATGCCACCAAGAAGGTTCCGATTATTCAACACAACGCGCGTGGTCGGGATAAGCAATATCGTTTATACGCACCCAATATAGCAATCAATGGTGAGCAAATTCCATACATTGATAAAGCAGTCATCAATATATTCAAGAAAAATTTCACCGACAAGAATCGGGTTTCATTCTACATAGTTGGCGAAGACAATAATAAATGTGTGTGCGAATTCGTAAACAAAAACGGGAGCATATCATTTAGATTTTTCGTTGAGAATTTCATTGAATCAAAGAATACTGGGGAAACGAGCGCGTATGTTGCGAAACATATGAATTATCTTATTCGACAAATCAATGAGCATGTTGAAAGTAGCGGACGTTCCATAGAATTATTTGATACACTCGAAAATCTTACAAGTGTCAAAATCAAGGATATCGGATACTCAGTAGAGTTTGATTTTTTTAATCATAAACCTATTATATTTGATACAACTGAGCGTACTTGTATATCGGATGTTTTCCTTGTAAATGATGATAATAATTTGGTGTTCAAGCGTAAATCTAACTATAACAAACCAGATGATGGCTTCAAAACAAGAATAACATTTACAACTAGTCTCCTTGATAAAAAGAAAAGGTCATATAATGTCTTCATGAGAGGCATAAACAATATGGAATATTTGCACAATGTTCCCGATTATATTGTTGCGATTCTGAATATAGCAACAAAAGTGGCTACTAAAACAGAAATAAAAGAATTGTGCAATTTACACAATCCTGATACAAAAAAAACGTCTTTATTGAATGTGGTGGAAGATAACCAAAACGCCATAAATAGTGCGGATGAGGATGAGGATGACGATGGCGATGGCGATGAGGATGGCGATGAGGATGGCGATGAGGATGGCGATGAGGATGGCGATGAGGATGACGATGGGGCTGAGGATGAGGCTGATGATGAGGCTGATGATGAGGCTGAGGAGGAAGAAGAAGAAGAAGAGGAAGAAGAAGAGGAAGAGGAAGAGGAAGAAGAAGAGACTGATGTTGATGTTGAGGAAGAGGATGATGTTGAGGAAGAGGATGATGTTGAGGAAGATACTCTTGTTGAGAAAGAGGATGATGTTGAGAAAGAGGATGCTGAAGATGAGAAAGATGATGAGAAAGAGGATGAGGATGAGGATGAAGATGAGGATGAGGATGAGGATGAGGATGAAGATGAGGAAGGCGACGAAGACAATCCTTTTGTGAAAAATATGTTTGTTTCTGACGAGGAAGAAGACGACGAAAACGATGACGAGAATAAGCAAATTCAGATTCTGATTCTGATTCTGATTCGGATGGTGACTTGTTCGGTGGTGCCAAAAAGAAAACGGATAAAGATGATATGTTAGACATTGTACCAGCAACAAAAGAAATAATCGATAAATATAAAGAAAATGACGGTATGATTTTGAATCCACATCCGATGCTAAAAAAAATGCAAGAAGCAGATCCGTTACTTTTCCCGAAATCCCAACCTGGAAACTTGAACTCTTATTCTAGAAGTTGTGTAAAACCATTAGTTACAAAGTCAGACCCGAAACCAGAGACTAGAATGCCTATTCTGTTGACAAAAGAAGAATATGAAAACATTTCCACGAATTATCCAGAAACTTACAAAGAAACAATTTCGTATAGTAGCGGTAAAGATGCGAAAAACATTGACAAAAAGTTTTGGTATATTTGTCCTCGTTATTTTGCGTTGAAAGAAAATCGCCCTCTTACAGACGAAGAGGTAAAGTCGGGCAAGTATGGTCTCGTGATTCCAGGTGTTCCGCGGAAGGACGGCATCCCAAAAAATAAAGGTTACAATATTATCGAGTTTAATAAAGAACATTTGTATCCAGGTTTTATGGATCCAAAAAAACATGCGAAAGGTAAATGTATGCCTTGCTGTTTTAAAAGCTGGGACAAAGCTGCGAATGTGAAACTGCGAAAGACGTGCATGGGAGAAGACAAGAACAAAGAAAATAAAAAAGATGCCGACACCAATGACGCCAATGACGCCAATGACGCAAATGACAAAAGTTTGAAAAAAATAAACTATATACATGAGACAAACGGTCCGTTGGATGACGGGGCAAAAGGTTATCTCGACCCTCGCATTGTTAAAATGATGGGCATTGATAATAAAAGTTGTCGGCAGAAGTCATCGAAATCGTGCTTCCTACGACGCGGGGTATCGGTATCGAATGAACCGGTGAGACAATCATTCATCGCTTCTCTTGCGCATCTAAATACAGAAACAAAAAATTACAACATCAAAAAAATGAAGAACTATATGATTGGAAAAATGACGATAGAACATTTTGTAACGATGCAAAATGGAAACCTGGTTGATATATTTTATGACGCTGACATAGGTCAGGATACCGAAGGTCAGGATACCGAAGGTCAGGATACCGAAGGTCAGGATACCGAAGGTCAGGATACCCAAAAAGACACCACTAAATTATGGGAGAAAATCCAAGAGCTCTCCGGCAATGAAGGCAACGCTTATTATGAAAAAGTAAAACGTTCCTTTAAGAACTTCAAAGACTTTCTTGATGACGACAGTGTCTTGATTGACCACACATATCTATGGGATTTTGTCTGTATGCCTGGAGTGTTCGATAAAAAAGGAGTAAATCTCGTAATATTAGAATTACAAGACGAAGACAGCAATATGACAAATCACATAAATATTCTTTGTCCGACGAACCACTACGCGACAAGTGTCTTCGACGCATCCAAAAAAACCGCTATCTTACTGAAAAACAAAAGCAACTTTGAACCGATGTTCCAAAAGAAAGAAAAGGAGGAGTTATATCTGTTTGGTGATCTAACTGATTCCGCGCTGAAATCCACACTACAAAAAATCAAAGTTATGATGTCAGAGAGTTGCCGCCCAACAAAAGGGTTACCTTCTTACACTTTCGAACAAAACATACCATACATTAAACTTGTGGGAGAATTGAACCAACTAAAAGATACACAAGGAAACATTATCTACACCAAGAGTAAAAATGTCTTGAATTACACGGGCAAGATTGTCGGAATAATGGTTCGTTTTAATACTGAAAATGGAACAGAAGAGGTGAAAGGAGAAGATCAAGAAATGAATACGGAGGAGTTCTTCGTACCTTGTCGGCCATCCCCGCTTATGCATTACGATGAAAACTATGAGTTACAGATAACAAATAATATATGGTTACATGAAGTTGATTCTCATTCATACAACGCAACCCGCAATTTTCTTCAAACAATTTCCGAAGCATCTGACGGAGCCATCAAAAGCAAACCTGTGGTCAAAATTGCTGATGATGATAGCGGTGATATCACAGGTATTCTGACAGAAACAGACCAATATGTTCCTGTGATACCGACCCAAAACAGCAAAACGACCACCGATGAACTTCCAATAAATAAACATATGGATTATATCCACCTTGAAAAGGTGTCCACTACAAATACTGATAAGCTCGGTAATCGCGACAATCAAGGCGATAAAACCTATCTTGCCATTATTACCGAGGCTAAGCTATATACAATGTTCAGGACTACCCTTCGCGTATTGCTTGATTACGACGACGACAACCAAGGTCCAAAAAAACAAATGGAAGACATAATCATCTCACAAGACGGTTATTACGATAAACTAAAAAAATTAATCCCATTATTACGTTCGGCGATGAGTGACCACGTCAAGTTCGTTGGCGAATATGAAATAACCGACCCAACCGCATTGAAACCGTGTGTCAAGACCAAGACGTCTTTGCTGAGCGAGTGCAAAATCGAGATTCCAAAGAAAAACCTCTTTAATGGGCTTGATAACGAAGAGACATATTTTGGACGCATTGCCGACGAACTCATACGATACTATGTGTTAAGAACCTTCATTTTGTCGAACGATATGGAAGAGCCGATTGTTTTATTGCCTACTGTAAATGCGGTTTTGAACAAGGACGAAATGATTGTCGGTATAAACCAATTAGATGAAATGATCAAGGTCGCTAATTTCAAGTCATTGAAACCAAAGGAGACAAACAAGTTCAAAAAATATAATAGTCACGATATGGAGACGCATAATGCGAATGAAAAGGAAAATCCAGAAGATGTCCAGAAATTGTCAACAATGTCGGTAGACTATGTTTGGAAAGATGTTCAACAATAAATCCGTTGAATAGAGAATAAAATGTTATTTTGTGCTTGAAATAATATTTTATGTATCGCTTGTAACATCGTCATTTTCGACGTCGTCGTCATCTTCAATGTCGTCGTAATCTTCGATTTCATTGTAGTTCACGTCACTTTCACTGTCTATGGTTGATTCATCGCTATTCATCATGTCAATTATCACATCAATATCAATAGAATTATCGCTCTGATAATCGGTCGCTTCGTCTTCTATTTCGTCGCCGTTCTCGTCTATAATTGCATTAATATGAGTGTTTGGCGTGTGTGGCGTGTGTGGCGTGTGTGGCGTGTCATTACCCATTCGCAATGAAGTAAATGCTTCGTCAAGTAATGCGCTTGTTGATGTTGAAGTATTCATGTCGGTCAAGGTTCGGTTACGAACAATGCTTGCTCGTCGCGAACGAGGTTGACGTCTCTTTTGTATCGAGCGAACACGAGGTTTCGGTGCCTTTGTTATCACCTCATCTACGAATGAATAAACAACCGTTCTTTTCACTTCCGTAGGGGAGGTGCTTCCGAATACAAACGGTGTTTCCGTATTGGCATCTCGTTGCTTTGCTGATTCTGCCGTGTATGTTTTGTAGGTAACCGTAGCTATCTTTCGTCCATATTTAGGATTGAGTGTTTTGAAACGAAGGAGTTCACCCTTGAGTTTTCGTTTTGAAAAGTGACGGATTGCCGGATTAAGCGAATAGCATTCGAGAAGATAATCATTCAGATGCTTTGAAAAATGCGCGACGAATTTTTTCTTGGGAAAATCATCGTGTATAACAATACCCTCCAACTGACGGCGGTAGTCAACAAACATTTTCAGTATCTGTAAATATTTTTGGTTTGTTGAAGCGTTTCGAACGAATGATTCGATTGCTGCTTCCCGGATGTAACATTCATTCGATTTACAGAATTCCAAGATGTTGAAATCAACTTTGAAATACTGATGGAAAAGCAATGGTGTGACATACGATGAACGTTTCACCGCAAAGTATAGCGAATAAAGTTGGGCTCGTGTAAACTCTATATTCGTATATGGATTGCGTATTGTCTGTGGGTCGGCAAAAAAATCGGGCGAGTGTAAAAGCGCAGTATTGACGATGGTCATAAGGTCGGACATTCGAAAACTGTACAATGTTCTATTATCGTCGTCGTAAAGGTGGTAAATTATATGTGGACTCAGTTCGGACAACGGGTTCAAGCAGAGGTCGCTTTGCACATCGAATTTGCGCGCACGTCTCACTTTGAAATAGCGAGCTAGATGACACATACCATGGTATACACGCTGGGCGTCGTAAAAAACATCTTGTATATGCTTCTTTTTTTCGGGTTGAATAAACAACGCGTCCGTTATCGTATTCTGAAGCAACACCATTTTCTTGCCACCATGCTCAAGAAGAGAGCACACGAACCCGTATGCGACGATGTCTCCTTTCACCAACTCGCGTTTCATTGCGTCGTCTTTCATGTTACGACTGCCAATTAAGAAAAAAGATATTATGTAAACAAATGAATTCATAATATAATCACGCTATTATTTTTATATTGATTTCTCACCACATAGACGGCTGTTTGGGTTTTGACACACATACGCGCAAGCATTAGAAGTCCGGTTCGTAACTGTCATCTGCGCCAGTATCGACCGATTTGATGTTCTGAATGTTTGTGATAATCTCGATGTTCTTCGTATTACACGGGTCATTCATATCGATCTCGTTGAAACCGGTCTCTATGATGTCCTCGTTCGTTTCATCGTTGAACTCGACCGGTTCCATCGACGACATTTTCTCTGTGTCTAGGACCACGCCAAACGAATTCGTTCCGAAGAACCCCTCTTGACCGCACATTACGTTTGCGGAAACACCGCGCATCGGGTCGAGCTCCGCGTGGCGAGCTGCTTTCAGGAACATCTCCGGTGTTTCTTCGAAGGATGCCTTGGCAATGGGTCCAATGTGGTCATTATTAATTCCGTGACGGAATATCGAAACCATCTTGTCGTTGCAAGTCATCCTATCACACAATAGACTTATGTGATGGTAGTTAATGTAGGTATCGTCAAATTCCATAACCTCCGAAATCTCGTTGAAGATCGCCCGGCGCGCCGCCTCGACACCCAACACCCGATATATTTCCTGAATATCATTGGTGAATGTTCTCGTGTTATCGATGAAGTCGAGACCAAGCAGGTCAAGGAGGTTGGTGCCAACCGTGTCGATTACCCACGTCTCGCGTTTCACATACGCGTCGTCCGTTTCTGCCACCGAATTGGTGATTTTTCGCGGAATCACTCGCTGAATATTTTTGACACCACGAAGTATCATATTATCGAGCAATTGGTCTTGGAACGTTTTCAAATAGTGTATTTCGTCAGACGTGTCTAGCGGCTGCGGACCCGGATGTTTCGACCCAGTTTTCAAAGACGACACGCGTAACCGGAAGACCAGATTATCATCGTTGTAGTCGCTGAAGACACATTCCACCTTGTCGCCGTAAGTATTTGCGATTGTGAAGTTGACATCGTCCATCGTGATGCTCTTCTCAAGCATACCCTCTTCGTTCATTTTAATGCGAACCACCCAGTTGGAACGCGATTCTTCGTCCGGTTCTTCTTCGCCCAAGCACTCGCCAATCATACTTTCGAACTCGCGATATTGCTTCACCAACAAATCGTCTTCTTTGATAAGTGTTTTCTCGTTATTCGGGTCGAAGCATATTTCCACGGATTCGACGACCGAACGAAGCGCGGTGTACTGGAGACGATGCATAATTTTCTCCGCGTTGTCCCTGTCTTCTTCTTGATCGGGAAACATGTGAACCGTGCACGAGGGGTTCTTCGGATTCTCGGAGAGCGATAGAATCTCTTCGATACGGGGAACACCGCGAGTGACATTCGACTTGCTGGCAACGCCCGCAAAGTGGAAGGTGTTGAGCGTCATCTGGGTCGTGGGCTCACCAATACTCTGTGCGGCAATCATTCCCACCATCTCTCCTGGTGCTACCACGGCATTTTTGTATCCGAGAACAATCTTATCTACCAAGAGTTTCAAGGCATTGCGGTTGAATCGTTTCAACACTATAATATTTTTCGGCGTCAAGTAGTAGTAATACATAATCTTGAATAACTCGGTCGGAGGCACAAAGTGCAATTTCTTGATACGTTCGAACCCTTCATCAATGAGGTCGAACGCTTCTAGTGGCGTCACATCAACCACCGAGTTCGCGTTGATGTTTTGCTCCCCGCGCACGTTATTGATAATATAGCTGAACGCAACCGGGATATGGACATTATTATTGTCTTGCATGTGGAAGACGTGCTTCACGATTCGTTCGCGCGCGGCAATCATCATGTCTATCGCAGACTTGCAACGCTGCGAGAGTTTTTCTTTTTGTCGTCTCATCCGTCCAATCGCCTTTTTCGTGTAGCAGGATGTGAACAGTTTGTCTTGCGTGCTGTTGGCCGGGATGTAGTAATGCGCGTAAACCTCATCGATGCTCATAGAGACAAGGGGAATCATTTGATTCTCGACCTTTGTCGTGTCGAAGCCATCCTCACCATACGAGTACTGAATGATTTTTTGTTTGTTGTTTCGCACCGTCATATCATATTCGACCTTGAGGTCCTCGAGACCTTTGATAAGCCGGCGCTGGATGTAGCCCGTTTGCGAAGTCTTCACCGCCGTATCAATGAGACCAACGCGTCCGCCCATTGCGTGGAAGAAGAGTTCCTCCGGAGACAATCCCGAGATGTACGAACTTTCGACAAAGCCGCGCGCACCAGGCGAATCATCGAACTTGTTGAAATGCGGCAGTGTTCGGTGTTCGTATCCATACGGAATCCTCTTGCCGTCCACGTTCTGTTGTCCCACGCACGATATCATCATCATCATGTTGAGGTCGGAACCCTTTGAACCGGCCTTCACCATAATTGCGAAACGGTTTTCGGGACTCAGACTTTCGCGACCAATCTTACCCGTGTCGTTCTCACAACGACAGGTCACATTTTTTATCTGGGTTTCGAACTCTTCCTCGTTCGTTTTACCCGTGTTGTTTTCGAAGATTCCAATATGTGATTGATGAATGAGGTCTTGTACTTCGCGCTTCGTAGTGGTAATGACTTGCGAAATTTTCTCATTCGTCACTTTATCTGCGATAAGATCACTTATACCGACACTGAACGCACTGGTTTTCATGTATTCCGTCACGATGTTTTGGAGGTCGTCAATGAAATCAGCCGATGCCATATTTCCATAGTCGTTGCACACACGATGAAGGAGTCCCTTGGAACCTCCGCCAAGAACACCTTTGTCCATCTGCCCGCGGACATACATACCGTTTTTGATTTCGAGAACGGCATTCGACGTCTTGTGGTCATCCCCTTCTTTGAAGAGTTTCGTTTTGTAGCNCAATGAAAGTGGCGGCATGATTTGGGAAAGGATTTCGAAGTTCGACACTTTATCGCCTTTACCCAGTTTTTCGACATCCACTTTATCGTAGGACATGAGCAGGTTCATCGCATCGCGCTTCGAGAAGTTCTTTCCCTCCCGAGTGAACCGGTATGCGCCGAGGAGCGAATCTTGGAATATCCCAACAATCGAACTGTTGTTTGCCGGACTAATAATCTGCCACGGGACGGCGGCCAAATTGCGAAGTTCCGATGCGGCCTCCACATCCTGCGGCATATGCATATTCATTTCATCGCCGTCAAAATCTGCGTTGTATGGTTTAGTGTCGGCAACGTTCATTCGAAACGTATCGCCAATTGGCATTATCCGGACAATGTGGCACATCATCGACATTCGGTGCAGTGTTGGCTGACGATTGAATAGCACGGCATCCCCGTCCATCATGTGGCGATGCACCACATCGCCTAGTTCGAGACGAAGTGAATCGCGGTCCACGTATCGCAGGGAAATGGTCTCGCCCCGTTTGCGGTCGAGGTTCTTTGCCCCAGGATGGACGTCGGGTCCGTTTCTCACAAGGGTTCCGAGGAATTTGATGTTTCGCTTGTTCACCACCACGGGGCGCGTGAGATTCATCGCGATCTTCTTCGGGACACCGAGTTCCTTGATGGAAAGGTTTGGATCAGGTGTAATCACCGACCGCGCCGAGAAATCAACGCGCTTGCCCATAAGGTTTCCTCGCACACGTCCGTGCTTGCCGTTGAGACGCTCTTTGATGGATTTCAGGGGGCGCCCCGAACGCTGTGCGGCAGCGTTGACGCCGGGTATCTTATTGTCGACTAGCGTAGCAACATGATATTGTAGCACCATCGTCCAATCGTTTACCAATTCTTCGGCAGCATTTGCAGCAATCTTCTCCTGCAAACTCTTGTTTGCCTTGATGATGCTCACTATGATGTGGGTGATATCATCCTCGCTTCTCTGCTGTGTGTCGTGCTTCACAGACGGACGCACCGCAGGGGGAGGTATTGCTAAAACCTGGCATATCATCCAGTCGGGGCGGGACCAAATCGGACTGAATCCCATAAACGAGACATCTTCGTCGGAAATACGCTTGAACTGTTTGAGAATAACTTCTGGGGTCATCACCATGGTGAGTTTTTCTTTCTTATCACCATCGTCGGACAAACCTTCGATATTATCCCACTCGGCAATAAGAGTGGACAGACCCTCCTTTTTGATTTTGGCCGGCTGCTTGCATCCGCATCCATCGGTCGTGTCATCGCCACACCTCTTCACCTTGTTTGCGAGCGAGAATACGTAGTTCCATCTTGCTTCGGCAGGCATTTCAAGGACATGTTTGTATTTCTCTTTGCTGATGAGCAACTTGCTACACTTGATACAAGTGCACCTTGCGATTTTCACCACCGTATTCAAATACTGGATGTAGAAGAGCGGACGGGCTAGATCAATATGTCCAAAATAACCAGGCGTTTGCATGTAATCAAGACCATCTGTCGGACAAATAAATCCCGGTTCCAACACTCCCATACGCGGGTCAAACAAGCCGTTAATAACCGGTTTATTATTAATATACGTGTCTCTGCTCGTAATAGCAGCAACCGATCCTTTTCTAATTTCCTCTGGCGATAATATACTGAACTGAATACCTAGAATTTTAGAAGCATGTTCTTTATTCATTGTACCAGTTTTACGTTGTGACATCCTTCTTATATTACACTAACAATATTTAGATTGTTTTATTTCAATTTTGTATCTATTATATGTTTCCATCACAGGTTTATTTGATATATGGTGTGGTATTGAAAACAAATAGATTCGCTTTGTCTTTATACAAAATTTATAAAAAATTGATATAGATATTTATAATAATAATCAAGTAAAAGATGGTGAAGGACAAGAAACCTAATTCTCACACATACACTACCCGGTCGAAATCTATGAAGAAGCAGTCTGAATACAATGAACACGAGTCCTCTTCCGATGATGAAGAATGGGAGGACGAAGACGAGGACGAGGACGAAGAGTTCGATCCAAAGGAGTATCAAAAGTTGCTGGCAGATTTGTTTCCATCGAAATTCATGAACAAGAAGATTGGTAAACAACTTGCTCCTAAAAACAAGAAACAATCTGTCTCCGATAAGAAACAACCCGATAAAAAGAGGAAATCTGATAAGAAGAATACAAAGAAATCTTCGAAGGATGCCTCGAAGAAAAAGAAACGTGAGGAGGAGGAAGAGAGCGAGGAAGAGGAGGAGAGCGAGGAAGAGGAGGAGAGCGAGGATGAGGAAGAGAGCGAGGAGGAGGAAGAGGAGAGCGAGACAAAGAAAACGAAAAAGAAAACGAAGAAGAAAAAGAAGAAAAAAACAAACAACAAGAAAAAGGTGTTGAGTGAAACAGAAGAGGATGGTTCGTCGTCAGATTCAGATGAAGAATACGACTCTGACGACTTTGATATTCTGTCAAAAGATACTAAGTTGAACATTATATTCACACTTGGCGGAGTTCCTGGATTGGATGATGGTGATGATTCCGATGATGATTCCGATGATGATTCCGATGATGATTCAGACGATGAAGAATCCGACTCTGACGACGATGAGGAGGGAGAATCTGACGACGATGAGAAGGTAGCAAAGAAGAAGAGTAAGGCGGCAACAAATGCCAAGACGAACAATGCCAAGACGAACAATGCCAAGAGTGGAAAGTCTGAAGAATTGGACTCTAAAGAAATGGACTCTAAAGAATCGGACGCTAAACCCAAAACTGGAGATGACAATGTGGTTTTGGAAAGCACCGAGAAAGAGGGCGAGGTCGACGCGTTGTGCGACAGCGAGGTGTTTGATAAATTCAACAAGATGATTGCTGACCTTCCTGAATCGGACAAGAAGAATGACACTATGAAGTCCATTATCAATGAGGTGAAAACTCTTGAAAAGAAGCACAAGAAAGAGGAGGAGAAGAAGTCGAAGAAGCTTCGTGGGAAAAATGCGGTGAAGTTTCGCAAGATGCTTCGCGATAAAAACGTGATGAACGACACGAAATTCTTCGAGAGCAAGCTGAGCGTAGAGCAGCAAGAGGTCGTTCTCAAACAGATTGAAGAGGTGAAGAAACACTCCGATGTTGATAAACCTTATCGTTTGGCTGTGCTCGATGCCGACATTCCGATACATTTCAAATCCATTGCTTACAAAAAGATTAATTCATTAAAGTATATGGAACCGGGTGACGGTGAATACTACAAGATAAAGAATTGGGTGGACACCTTCATGCAAGTTCCGTTTGGCAAATACAAGACACTGCCTCTAACCCTTTCGGATGGTGTGGACGCATCTCACGAGTTTATGACGAAGGCGAAAGGGGTTCTTGACGGTGCGGTATTCGGTTTGAACGACGCCAAACTACAGGTCATGCAAATGATCGGTCAGTGGATTGCCAATCCGGATGCGATTGGAACCGCGATTGCCATCAAAGGTCCCATGGGAACCGGCAAGACGACGCTGGTGAAAGAGGGCATCAGCAAAATCTTAGGCAGGGACTTTGCGTTCATCGCACTTGGAGGCGCGACCGATTCGAGTTTCCTAGAGGGTCACTCGTATACGTATGAGGGGTCGACCTGGGGCAAGATTGTCGATATCTTGGTGAAGTGCAAGTGTATGAACCCCATCATCTACTTCGACGAGCTTGACAAAGTGAGCGACACTCCTAAGGGCGAGGAGATTATCGGCATCCTTACCCATCTCACGGATACGACGCAGAACAGCAAGTTCCATGACAAGTATTTCTCGGAGCTCGACTTCGACCTAAGCCGGTGTCTGTTCATCTTCAGCTATAACGACGAGTCAAAGGTCAATCCCATCCTAAGGGACCGCATGTATCGTATCCAGACCAAAGGATATGACGCAAAAGAAAAGTCGATTATTGCGAATGACTATATTGTCCCCAGCATTCGCGAGCAAGTGAAATTTGCGGACGGGGATGTCACGATTCCGAACGATGTGATCAACCATATTGTCGACAAATACACCGACAAGGAGGATGGTGTTCGAAACCTGAAGCGGTGCCTGGAAATCATTCACACAAAACTCAACTTGTATCGTCTCATGAAGCCGGGGACCAACCTCTTCGAGAAGGACATGAAGATTGATGTCGCGTTTCCGGTCACCGTGACAAAAGAGATGGTGGACAAACTAATCAAGCAAGACCAAGACACGGGGTCGTGGAAGCATATGTATATGTAGATTGTATAAACTAACTACTGTTATGCTAATAATACAATAAATTATGTTAATGTATTATTTTTATTGCCCTTTTGTTATTTCTTCGTGCGTTGCTTCTTCGTGCGTTGCTTCTTCGTGCGTTGCTTCTTAAGTATTGTAATTAATAGACAATTCATTTTTTAGAAGAATTTTTCTTGCTCTTGCTCTTTCTTTTACTCTTTCTTTTTTTGTGGGTACGCCTCTGTTTTCTCTTGCCGCCCCGTTTCGGTGGAGGAGGTACGGGAAGTTTCACGAGCTTTGCACGTTTCTCCATGTCAGATAGGGTGGAATTATTTATCTGGGCACGCAATAAGGCTGTGTGTTCCTTCATCATTTTTTCATCATTTTTCGAACTAAACCCCCTATTCATATTATATATTAATAACAGATTATATCTCAAAATTTGATGTCACCAAATGTTCATTTTTTGTTTAATCTTCAACCTGTGCTTCTTTATACGAACAGAGTAAAGTCTGTCTAAACACTGCTAGCAGTGGTCTTGTTGCCACCGCGCATGCTGATGAACTTCATCTGCTCGGGTGATGCGCAAACGCAGCCAGACGAACCGCTGTA
>JGI20156J14371_10002415_pt1 | contig 14725 bp, 9 predicted proteins | sample COG_06_FD_14371 | JGI IMG/M metagenome (IMG submission 14371)
ACGTGTCTATCGAGGTGACCTTGATTGCGCCAATCGCGATGGAAGAAGGCTTGCGCTTCGCTATTCGCGAAGGTGGTCGTACAGTCGGTGCGGGTGTGGTCGCTAAGATCACGGCTTAATCACTGTTTATTGTTACGTAGGGGCATAGCTCAATTGGCAGAGCGTCGGTCTCCAAAACCGAAGGTTGGGGGTTCGATTCCCTCTGCCCCTGCCACGATTTTTGAGGTTTGGCATATCGTTTAGACACGATGTGTTGGGACCCAAAGAGAGTGGTTTTTAAAGCCCGCCGAAGTCGAAAGACCTCTGGTGGGCTTGCCCGTCTTATGGCGGGCGATCAGAAATTGGTATTGAGATCGTTTATTTATGGCTACATCTGACATCGAAACGGTAGGCGCTGCCGCTAACACCGCCAAGCTAGTGGCGGCTGTCGGCTTGGCATTGGCTGGCTTCGTCGCGTACTTCATGCTGTCGGCCCGGGGTTCTACGGTGCAGTGGAGCAGTTTGCTCGCTGGCGTGGTGTTGGGAGTCGTTGTGTTTTTGTCTTCGTACACCGGGCGCAACTTCTTGGCCTTTGTACGTGATGCGAAGCGTGAAGTGGAAAAGGTGGTGTGGCCGACACGCCGCGAGTCCATGCAAATGACGCTGTACGTCTTTGCCTTCGTATTCGTGATGGCCTTGTTTTTGTGGTTGACGGATAAAACCCTAGAGTGGTTCTTGTACGACTTGATTTTGGGTTGGAGAAATTAATGACAGAAGCATCCGAAACCGTTCAGTCTTTAACGCCTGCTGATGGCATGCGTTGGTATGTTGTGCACGCCTATTCTGGTATGGAAAAGGCCGTAGAGCGCAACATCATGGAGCGTGTCGGTAACGCGGGCATGGAAGCCAAATTTGGCCGCACCCTGGTGCCCACTGAAGAGGTGGTTGAGCTGAAAAACGGCCAACGTCGTACGACAGAGCGCAAGTTTTTCCCCGGCTACGTGCTGGTCGAAATGACCATGGACGACGAGACGTGGCACTTGGTCAAAAACACCAACAAAGTCACTGGCTTTGTGGGTGGCGCCAAAAACCGGCCTGCACCGATTTCTGAAGCGGATGTCCAGAAAATCATGGGCCAGATGCAAGAGGGGACAGACAAGCCGCGCCATAAGGTCGAGTTTGTGACCGGTGAGTACGTGCGTGTCAAGGAAGGTCCATTTGCTGATTTCAACGGCACCGTTGAAGAAGTGAACTACGAGAAAAGCAAGATGCGTGTTGCGGTCACCATTTTTGGTCGATCAACACCCGTCGAATTGGAATTTAGCCAGGTCGAAAAAGGCTAATTAGTTTTTGCCGCGCAAGCCGATAGGCGTGCGCGGTTTTGACGTTTCTGACCCGCGTCAAATGAAAAATCAGGGTCTTAGTTGACGAGGAGATGGTGCTAGACACCATCGTTTGAACTCGAAGGAGTGAAAGTATGGCGAAGAAAATCGTCGGCTTTATTAAGCTGCAAGTGCCAGCTGGTAAGGCTAACCCAAGCCCACCAATCGGCCCCGCATTGGGTCAACGCGGTTTGAACATCATGGAGTTCTGTAAGGCGTTTAACGCCCAGACTCAAGGTGTTGAACCCGGGTTGCCATTGCCAGTCGTGATTACTGCGTTTGCAGATAAGAGTTTCACATTTGTCATCAAGACGCCGCCTGCGGCCGTATTGATCATGAAGGCGTTGAAGTTGACCAAAGGCTCATCGGTTCCCAACAAGACCAAGGTCGGCAAGATCACACGTGCTCAGTTGGAAGAAATCGCCAACACCAAAATGAAGGATTTGAACGCTGCGAGCCTTGACGCCGCCGTTTCAATCATTGCAGGCACCGCACGCTCTATGGGCGTTACCGTGGAAGGCGCATAACATGGCTAAGTTGACTAAAAAACAAAAAGCCCAAGAAGGCAAAGTGGACAGCAACAAGCTGTACCCCATCGTTGATGCCTTGGCTTTGGTGAAAGAGTTCGCAACTGCTAAGTTTGACGAGTCTATCGATGTTGCTGTCCAGTTGGGCATTGACGCGAAGAAGTCTGACCAAGTGGTTCGTGGCGCCGTTGTGTTGCCACACGGTACCGGTAAGACCACCCGTGTTGCGGTGTTCGCTCAGGGAGCCAAGGCGGAAGAAGCCAAGGCCGCCGGTGCAGATATTGTCGGCATGGACGATTTGGCTGCTGAAGTCAAAGCGGGCAAAATTAACTTTGACGTTGTCATCGCCTCACCAGATGCTATGCGCGTGGTGGGTACCTTGGGTCAAGTGTTGGGCCCACGTGGGTTGATGCCTAACCCCAAGGTTGGCACCGTGACGGCTGACGTGGCCACGGCGGTTAAAAACGCCAAAGCCGGTCAAGTTCAGTTCCGCGTTGACAAGGCCGGTATTGTTCACTCAACCATTGGCCGCCGCTCATTCGAAGCAGATGCACTCAAGAACAACTTGGCTGCATTGGTCGACGCTTTGGTGAAATCTAAGCCAGCAACCAGCAAGGGTCTGTACCTGCGCAAGGTCGCCGTGTCATCTACCTTGGGCGTTGGCGTTCGCGTTGACACCCAGTCCATCGCAGCCTAATAGGAATCGCGATAAAGAATTGAAAGGCACCTCGGTGCTTTTCATGTGGTGGGTCTTGGGGCGTATTCATTTACCCCTGGGGGCCATCCAAGACCGTTGGCGCCGCGTTTGATTCGTCAAACAACGCTTAATTGATTGCCAACGCAGATGGCGGTCCCGCTGCAGATGGACAGCCGCTCGCAAGGGCGGTTCCTGAAACAGATGATCGCTGCAATGAGGCGCAAGAGGTGGGTTGAACCGCCGCTTGCATTTTGAAGGAGTTGACCTTGAGTCTAAACCGCAGTGAGAAACAAGCCGTCATTGAAGACGTGACAGCACTCGCAGCTAAAGCTCAAACGCTTGTGTTGGCGGAATACCGCGGCATTACGGTGGCAGCAATGACGGATTTGCGTGTAAAAGCCCGTGCAGCTGGCGTGACGATTAGCGTGTTGAAAAACACGTTGGCTCGTCGTGCTGTTGCAGGGAGCGCATTCGAAGTTGCTGGCGACCAAATGACCGGTCCGCTGATCTATGGCTTCTCAGAAGACGCCGTGGCCGCCGCTAAGGTGATGGCCGAGTTCTCGAAAATCAACGACAAGTTGGTTCTCCGCTCAGGTGTTTATGCTGGTAAGTCATTAGATGTCGACGGCGTTAAGCAATTGGCAAGCATTCCCTCTAAAGAGGTTTTGTTGGCACAGTTGTTGGGCTTGATGCAATCCCCCGTCAGCCGTACCGCTCGCGTACTGGCTGCATTGGCAGAGAAAAAAGGCGAGACCGCTGCTGCGTAAGCCTCCGGCTTATGAAGTGACATTCTTGTCGTAACGTTTTAGGAAAAATTGAAAATGGCATTTGATAAAGACGCATTTTTGACCGAATTGGATAGCATGACGGTTATGGATCTCAACGATTTGGTGAAAGCCATCGAAGAGAAATTTGGCGTGAGCGCTGCAGCGATGGCTGCACCTGCTGGCGGCGCTGCTGGCGGCGCTGCTGTTGTTGAAGAGAAGACTGACTTTGATGTCATCTTGTTGGAAGCTGGCCCGAACAAGGTTTCTGTCATTAAGGCCGTCCGTGAACTCACGGGCTTGGGCTTGAAAGAAGCCAAAGACGTGGTTGATGGCGCACCTAAGGCCGTCAAAGAAGGCGCGAACAAAGAAGAAGCCGAAGCAGCTAAGAAAAAGCTGGAAGAAGCGGGCGCTAAGGCCGAGCTTAAGTAATGACGTTATTCGCGGGTTTGGCTTGCCAGACCCGCGAATGGCTGCTTACGTAGGCTGGTGCGCGCGCCAGCCTTTTGCACTTTATTCCAGTCAGTGGAATGCACCTAAAAGTAGATATAAAGCGTCTACTTCTAAGTGTCTTCTAAAGCCCGACGTTAGAAGACGGCTTGGTACGGACCGCGTGCAATGCGTGGTTGTCAGCCAAGGTTGGTAGTGGCCAACCGCCGAGTCCGCCCGTAACACATTGTCGTGTTGCAGGTGTCCATTGTTCTGTCGAACTGTCCCGGAGAACCCATGGCCTATTCATATACCGAACGCAAACGCATTCGAAAGAGTTTTGGCAGCCGTGAAAACGTGCTGGAAATTCCTTACCTGCTACAAATGCAAAAAGATGCGTACACCGCGTTTTTGCAAGCAGGTGCCGCCCCCAAGAAACGTGCAAACGAAGGCCTACAAGCCGCGTTCTTGTCCGCTTTCCCAATCGTCTCTCACAATGGTTTTGTAGAGATGAAGTACCTTGAGTACAACCTGGCCAAACCCGCATTTGATGTGCGCGAATGCCAGACACGTGGCCTCACCTTTTCCTCAGCTGTGCGTGCGCGCGTGCAACTGATTATTTACGACCGTGATTCCAGCACCAGCCAATCCAAGGTGGTCAAGGAAGTGAAAGAGCAAGAAGTCTACATGGGCGAAGTGCCCCTGATGACGGACAAAGGCTCATTCATCATCAACGGGACCGAGCGGGTGATTGTGTCGCAGTTGCACCGTTCACCTGGCGTGTTCTTCGAGCACGACAAGGGCAAGACCCACAGCTCAGGCAAGTTGCTGTTCTCAGCACGCATCATTCCNTACCGTGGTTCATGGTTGGACTTTGAGTTTGACCCCAAAGATTTCTTGTACTTCCGTGTTGACCGTCGTCGCAAGATGCCCGTCACGATTTTGCTCAAAGCGATTGGCCTAACGCCAGAAGCGATTTTGGCGAACTTCTACGTGAACGACCAGTTCCGTCTGATGGACAGCGGTGCGCAAATGGAATTTGTCGCCGAGCGTTTGCGCGGCGAGGTCGCACGTTTCGACATCACCGACAAGTCGGGCAAGGTCGTGGTGGCCAAGGACAAGCGCATCACGGCACGCCATACGCGTGACATGGAGCAGTCTGCGACCACGCACATTAGCGTGCCCGAAGAGTTCTTGTTGGGTCGCGTGATCGCAACCAACGTTGTGGAGCCTGATACAGGCGAAATCATCGCCAAGGCCAACGACGAGTTGACGGAGGCCTTGCTCAAGACCTTGCGCGCCGCGGGCATTCAAGATCTGTCGTGCATCTACACCAACGACTTGGACCAAGGTAACTACATTTCGCAAACCCTGCGTACTGATGACACCGCGGACGAGTTCCAAGCGCGCGTCGCCATCTACCGCATGATGCGCCCTGGTGAGCCACCAACCGAAGACTCCGTGCAGGCCTTGTTCCAGCGCCTGTTCTACAACGCTGACACCTATGACTTGTCACGGGTTGGCCGCATGAAGTTCAACGCCCGCGTTGGTCGTGAAGAGCTGACTGGCGAGATGGTGTTGAGCAACGAAGACATTTTGGCGGTCGCCAAGATCTTGGTTGACCTGCGTAACGGTCGTGGTGAGGTTGACGACATTGACCACTTGGGTAACCGCCGTGTTCGCTGTGTCGGCGAGCTGGCTGAGAACCAATACCGCACCGGCTTGGCACGTATCGAAAAGGCTGTGAAAGAGCGCCTGGGTCAAGCCGAGCAAGACCCCTTGATGCCGCATGACCTGATTAACTCCAAGCCCATTTCTGCGGCCCTGAAAGAGTTCTTCGGCGCATCACAGTTGTCGCAGTTTATGGACCAGACCAACCCCTTGTCTGAGATCACGCACAAGCGTCGTGTCTCTGCCTTGGGCCCAGGCGGTTTGACTCGTGAGCGTGCTGGCTTTGAGGTCCGCGACGTGCACGTGACCCACTACGGTCGTGTCTGTCCTATTGAGACACCCGAAGGTCCAAACATTGGTTTGATTAACTCTCTGGCTTTGTACGCCCGATTGAATGAGTACGGCTTCATTGAAACGCCTTACCGCCGGGTAACCGATGCCTTGGTGACGAATCAGATCGACTATCTGTCAGCCATCGAAGAGGGCAAGTACGTCATTGCGCAGGCCAACGCGCCACTCAATGACAAGGGTGTTCTCGAGGGTGACCTGATCTCTGCACGTGAAAAAGGCGAATCCGTTTTGGTCGGTGCCGAGCGCATCGAGTACATGGATGTGTCGCCTGCGCAGATCGTATCGGTTGCCGCCTCACTGGTGCCGTTCCTGGAGCACGACGATGCCAACCGCGCCTTGATGGGTGCGAACATGCAGCGTCAAGCCGTACCGGTCTTACGTCCTGAAAAGGCCGTGGTCGGAACGGGCATTGAGCGTGTGGCAGCGGTGGACTCCGGTACCGTCGTGACGGCGAATCGGGGTGGTGTGGTTGACTATGTCGACGCCACCCGTGTAGTGGTCCGCGTAAATGATGCGGAGGCAGCGGCCGGCGAAGTCGGTGTGGACATTTACAGCCTGATCAAGTACCAGCGTTCCAACCAAAACACCAACATTCACCAGCGTCCCATCGTGGCGTGCGGTGATGTGATTGCCAAAGGCGATGTCATTGCCGATGGTGCGTCCACCGATTTGGGCGAATTGGCGTTGGGCCAAAACATGTTGGTCGCGTTCATGCCTTGGAACGGTTACAACTTCGAAGACTCCATCCTCATCTCTGAGCGCGTGGTGTCTGAAGACCGCTTCACCTCCATCCACATCGAAGAGTTGGTGGTGATGGCGCGTGACACCAAGTTGGGTGCGGAAGAGATCACACGTGACATCCCGAACCTCTCCGAAACCCAGCTCAACCGTTTGGACGACTCCGGCATTATTTATGTCGGTGCAGAGGTTCAGCCGGGCGATACCTTGGTGGGCAAGGTCACGCCCAAAGGCGAGACCACCTTGACGCCTGAAGAGAAGCTGCTGCGCGCCATTTTTGGTGAGAAGGCTTCTGACGTTAAGGACACCTCGCTGCGCGTGAGCCAAGGCTCGCAAGGCACGGTCATTGACGTACAGGTGTTCACCCGTGAAGGCATTACCCGTGACAAGCGTGCGCAACAAATTATTGACGACGAACTCAAGCGCTTCCGTTTGGATTTGAACGATCAATTGCGTATTGTGGAAGGTGATGCCTTTGCGCGTATTGAAAAGATGTTGATTGGTAAGACAGCCAACGGCGGTCCACAGAAGCTCGCCAAAGGCTCGACTATTGAGAAAGCCTACCTGACTGAGCTCGACAAGCATCATTGGTTTGACATCCGTCCCGCCGATGACGATGTGGCGTCACAGCTGGAGTCCATCAAGAACGCGTTGACACAAACCCGTCACAGCTTTGACTTAGCCTTCGAAGAGAAGCGCAAGAAGTTAACGCAAGGCGACGAGTTGCAAGCCGGTGTGCTGAAGATGGTCAAGGTCTACATTGCTGTCAAGCGTCGCTTGCAGCCAGGTGACAAGATGGCCGGTCGTCACGGTAACAAAGGTGTGGTCTCTAAGATCGTGCCGGTTGAGGACATGCCTTACATGGCCGACGGTACGCCGTGCGACATTGTCTTGAACCCATTGGGTGTGCCGTCACGTATGAACGTAGGCCAGGTGTTGGAAGTGCACTTGGGTTGGGCCGCTAAGGGCCTAGGCCAGCGCATTGGCAACATGTTGCAAGATGGTGCGCGTGCCACTGAGGTGCGTGGATTCTTGGATCAGGTTTACAACGCGACCGGTCGCAAGACCGACCTCAAGGCGATGGCTGACAAGGACGTGATGGCGATGGCAGACAACCTGCAACTCGGTGTGCCGTTCGCGACGCCTGTGTTTGACGGTGCGTCAGAAGTCGAGATTCAGGCCATGCTGCAATTGGCATACCCTGAAGAGATCGCACAAGCCAAGGGCTTGACGCCAACCCGCACCCAAGCGCAGCTGTATGACGGCCGCACTGGTGATGCGTTTGAGCGCAAGACCACCGTCGGCTACATGCACGTGTTGAAGTTGCACCACTTGGTTGATGACAAGATGCACGCACGCTCAACGGGCCCGTACAGCTTGGTCACACAACAGCCACTGGGCGGTAAAGCCCAGTTTGGTGGTCAGCGCTTCGGTGAGATGGAAGTGTGGGCTTTGGAAGCCTACGGTGCCTCTTACACCTTGCAGGAAATGCTCACCGTCAAATCAGACGACGTGCAGGGCCGTACCAAGGTTTACGAGAGCATTGTCAAAGGCGAACACGCGATCGAGGCGGGCATGCCCGAGTCGTTCAACGTGTTGGTCAAAGAAATCCGTTCATTGGGTATCGACATTGAGTTGGAGCGCTCTTGATGATCTGAGAGTTGGTAGGCGCGTCGCGCCTACCCTTTTTATTCATCAAGTCTGACATTTAAGGATTGAAAACATGAAATCGTTACTCGACCTGTTCAAGCAGTTCACACCTGACGAGCACTTTGACGCCATCAAAATTGGTTTGGCGTCGCCAGAAAAAATCCGTTCATGGTCTTTCGGCGAAGTTAAAAAGCCTGAGACCATCAACTACCGCACTTTCAAGCCTGAGCGCGACGGTTTGTTTTGCGCCAAGATTTTTGGCCCTATCAAAGACTACGAGTGCCTGTGCGGTAAGTACAAGCGTCTAAAGCACCGCGGCGTTATTTGCGAGAAGTGCGGCGTTGAAGTCACCCAAACAAAGGTGCGTCGCGAGCGCATGGGTCACATTGACTTGTCTGCACCGTGTGCCCACATTTGGTTTCTGAAGTCTTTGCCCAGCCGTTTGGGCATGGTCTTAGACATGACCCTGCGTGACATCGAACGCGTGCTGTACTTTGAGGCGTATGTGGTGGTTGATCCCGGCATGACCCCGCTGAAAAAGTTCGGCATCATGACCGAAGACGACTTTGACGCCAAGCGCGTGGAGTTTGGCGACGAGTTCGTCGCCAAAATGGGCGCTGAAGGCATCAAGGACTTGTTGGAAAGCATTGAGCTCGATAGCGAGATTGAGAAGCTGCGCAACGACCTGACTGGCTCAGAGCTCAAGATCAAGAAAAACGCCAAGCGTTTGAAGGTGTTGGAAGCGTTCAAGAAGTCAGGCATCAAGCCAGGGTGGATGATTCTGGACGTGTTGCCCGTGTTGCCACCTGATTTGCGCCCGTTGGTGCCATTGGATGGCGGTCGTTTTGCGACCTCTGACCTGAACGACTTGTACCGTCGCGTGATTAACCGCAACAGCCGCTTGCGCCGTTTGCTCGAGTTGAACGCACCTGAAATCATTGCGCGTAACGAAAAGCGCATGTTGCAAGAGTCTGTTGACAGCTTGCTGGATAACGGTCGTCGCGGCAAGGCCATGACGGGCGCCAATAAGCGTGCCCTGAAGTCACTGGCTGACATGATCAAAGGCAAGAGCGGTCGCTTCCGCCAGAACTTGCTGGGTAAGCGCGTGGACTACTCTGGTCGTTCCGTTATTACCGTGGGCCCAACGCTCAAGCTGCACCAGTGTGGTTTGCCAAAGGCTATGGCGTTGGAGCTATTCAAGCCCTTCATCTTCAGCCGCTTGGAAGCGATGAATATCGCGACCACCATCAAGGCTGCCAAGAAAGAAGTGGAAGCCGGAACGCCGGTGGTGTGGGACATTTTGGAAGAGGTCATCAAAGAACATCCCGTGCTCTTGAACCGTGCGCCAACGCTGCACCGCTTGGGTATTCAAGCGTTTGAGCCCATCTTGATTGAAGGCAAGGCGATTCAGCTACACCCCTTGGTCTGTGCTGCGTTTAACGCCGACTTTGACGGCGACCAAATGGCGGTTCACGTCCCCTTGTCTGTGGAAGCGCAGATGGAAGCCCGCACCTTGATGCTGGCGTCCAACAACGTGCTGTTCCCAGCCAACGGCGAACCATCGATCGTGCCATCGCAAGACGTGGTTTTGGGCTTGTACCACGCCACCCGCGAGCGTATCAATGGCAAAGGCGAAGGCTTGTTCTTCACCGATGTTGCTGAAGTCACACGCGCACTCGATGCAGGTGAGGTCGAATTGACTGCGAAGATCTCAGTTCGTTTGCCGGTGTACACAAAAAATGCCGAGACGGGCGAATTTGACGTTTCTTACGCCCTGACCAGTACCACGGTCGGCCGTGCGCAATTATCGGAAATTTTGCCCAAAGGCTTGCCGTTCGAGAACCTAAACCGCGCGCTGAAGAAGAAAGAAATTTCACGCCTCATCAACGCCTCATTCCGCAAGTGCGGTTTGAAAGAGACCGTTGTTTTCGCAGACAAGCTGTTGCAAAACGGCTTCCGTTTGGCAACGAAAGCGGGTATCTCAATTGCGATTGACGACATGTTGGTGCCACCAGAAAAGGCCGGCATTATTCAACGCGCTGAGACCGAGGTGAAAGAGATCGGTAAGCAGTACGCCTCCGGTCTGGTGACAGCGGGCGAGCGTTACAACAAGGTGGTTGATATTTGGGGCAAAGCCGGTGACGAAGTGTCTAAGGTGATGATGGCCCAATTGGCAAAAGAGAAAACGGTTGACCGTGATGGCAATACCGTTGATCAAGAGTCATTCAACTCCATTTACATGATGGCTGATTCCGGCGCGCGTGGCTCTGCTGCGCAGATTCGTCAGTTGGCAGGTATGCGCGGTTTGATGGCCAAGCCTGATGGCTCCATTATTGAGACCCCTATCACGGCGAACTTCCGTGAAGGTCTGAACGTGTTGCAGTACTTCATCTCGACACACGGTGCGCGTAAAGGTCTGGCCGATACCGCCTTGAAGACAGCGAACTCTGGCTACTTGACACGTCGTTTGGTCGACGTGACGCAAGACTTGGTGATTACAGAGCTGGACTGCGGTACCAACGACGGCTCAACGATGCGCGCCATTGTTGAGGGTGGTGAAGTCATCGAATCATTGCGTGACCGTGTATTGGGTCGTACCTTGGTTGATGATGCGGTTAACCCAGAAAACCAGATGGTACTGGCCAAAGCCGGCGACCTGTTGGACGAAGACCAACTGGACATACTCGAGGCCGCTGGCGTCGACGAAGTCAAGGTGCGTACCGCGCTGAACTGCGCTACCCGCTTTGGCTTGTGTGCCAAGTGTTACGGTCGCGACTTGGGACGCGGTGGTTTGATCAACAACGGTGAAGCCGTTGGTGTGATTGCCGCTCAGTCTATCGGTGAGCCCGGGACCCAGTTGACCATGCGTACCTTCCACATTGGTGGTGCGGCGTCACGTGCGGCCGTTGCGTCTAGCGTGGATGCCAAGTCCGGTGGTTCCATCGGCTTTAACAGCACCATGCGTTATGTGACCAACACCAAAGGTGACCTGGTTGTGATTGCCCGCTCAGGCGAGATCGTCATTACCGACGAACACGGCCGTGAGCGCGAGCGTCACAAGGTGCCTTACGGTGCGGTCTTGTCGGTGAAAGCCGACCAGGTCGTGAAGTCTGGTGCTGTATTGGCGAATTGGGATCCGCTGACCCGCCCCATCATTACCGAATTTGCGGGTACCGCTCGATTCGAAGGTGTGGAAGAGGGCTTGACGGTTGCCAAGCAGGTCGACGACGTGACCGGTTTGTCTTCACTCGTGGTGATTGACCCTAAGCGTCGCGGCTCTACCAAGTCCGTGCGTCCCGTGGTGAAGTTGCTCGACGCCAATGGCGAAGAAGTGAAGATTCCAGGTACAGACCACGCCGTGGCGGTTGGCTTCCAGATTGGCGCCTTGATTCAGGTGCGTGATGGCCAAGAAGTTGGCTCTGGTGAGGTCTTGGCACGCGTGCCAGTCGAGGGTCAGAAGACCCGCGACATTACGGGTGGTTTGCCACGGGTTGCCGAGTTGTTCGAGGCGCGTACGCCTAAGGACAAGGGTACCTTGGCCGAGTTGACCGGTACGGTCTCCTTCGGTAAAGAAACCAAAGGCAAGATTCGCTTGCAGATCACTGATCCAGACGGCAACGTGTGGGAAGACTTGGTGCCCAAAGAGAAGAACATCGTGGTGCACGAGGGCCAGGTGGTCAACAAAGGTGAAACCGTGGTGGACGGCCCAGCCGATCCACAAGACATCTTGCGCCTCTTGGGCATAGAAGAACTCTCTCGTTACATCGTCGACGAAGTGCAGGACGTTTACCGTCTGCAGGGTGTGAAGATCAACGACAAGCACATTGAAGTGATTGTTCGTCAGATGTTACGCCGTGTCGTTGTCGAGAATACGGGTGACTCCAACTACATTGGTGGCGAGCAGGTGGAGCGTTCAGAGATCTACAACACCAACGACGCCTTGCGCGCCGAAGGTAAGATTCCTGCAACGTTTAGCAACATCTTGTTGGGTATTACCAAAGCATCTTTGTCGACCGACAGCTTCATTTCTGCCGCGTCTTTCCAAGAGACCACGCGTGTGTTGACCGAGGCTGCCATCATGGGCAAGCGCGACGAACTCCGCGGTCTGAAGGAAAACGTGATTGTGGGCCGCCTGATTCCTGCGGGAACCGGTTTGGCGTTCCACGATGCACGCAGAGCCAAGGAGCTGCTCGAAGCCGAAGAGCGCCGCATGATTGCCGAGTCGGATACCCAAGATGGGGATGACGATGCAGACGTTTCTGCGGAAGCTGCTGATGGCGCGGATGGCGCCGCGGCTGACAACGTAGCGGAGTAAGCCAGATCAACGTTAGGGGTGCCGTACGCGCACACCTAGCGTGATCCATACCCCAGTCGCTTCACGGTGGCTGGGGTATTTTTTTAGAATGACATGACGCCAACGCCACTATCAGAACAGTTCCCATGGGTCGCGCAGACCATACAGGCCGTGGGCAACGGGCGCAACACCGATGCGGTATTGGCTAAAACGCCGAGCGCCTTGCGTGGGGGCGTGCAGGCGTTGGCCTTTCATGTCTTGCGTCAGTGGGCATGGGCACACGCCGTCGTGCCGCGCTTGGCTAGTAAAAAACCAGATGCCGAGCTCAAGGTCTGGTTGGTCTGCGGCGTTGCGCTGCTGCGGGAGCCGCGTCGTTATGACCCGCACACTGTCGTTGATCAGGTGGTGCAGGCGTGCAAACAAAACCACCGCCTCAAGGCCAAAGCACCCTTTGTTAACGCGTGCCTACGCCGACTTGTCCGGGAGTATGACGCACTAGACCAAGCGGTGTGCAATGAGCCAGAGGTACGTTTTAATCACCCCACTTGGTGGATTGAAAAGCTGCAGGCGCAATACCCCGACCACTGGGAAGAGGCACTGCACTGCAACCAAACGGCCGCGCCCATGGTGTTGCGCGTTAATCCGGCGCACCACAGCGCCCAAAGCTACCAAGCGCTGTTGCTGAGCGAAACGGCGGTACAGAGTGTGACCGTAGGGCCCCACGGTCTGCTGCTTGCCAAGCCACTGCCAGTTACGCAGTTACCCGGTTTTGGCGCGGGTCATGTGTCGGTGCAGGATGCATCTCCGCAACTGGCTGCGGCCTTGGTGTGGCAGAGCCCTCTCCTGCGCGAGAAAGTGGCTGCCAGCGCCCCCGTGGCGTTGCTAGATGCGTGTGCGGCACCCGGGGGCAAGACGGCGCACTTGCTTGAGATGGGACAACGCATCAAGGCCGATCAACGGGTCACCGCGTTGGAACTAAGTCCCAAGCGGGCGGTGCGCATAACGGACACCCTGACCCGACTGAACCTCGCCGCCTTTGCCGATGTGGTCGTGGCGGACGGTAAGCACACCGCCGGCTGGTGGGCAGGCAAGCCCTTTGACGCCATTTTGTTAGATGCACCTTGCACCGCGTCGGGTATTGTGCGTCGTCACCCCGACGTGCCATGGTTGCGGCGCGCAGCGGACGTAGCGCAACTGGCTCAAGACCAACAGCAGCTGCTGTCGGCCCTGTGGCCCTTATTGGCTCCGGGTGGCCGCTTGGTTTACTGCACCTGCTCAAGCTTTAAGGAGGAGGGGGTGTGGCAGATTGACGCCTTTTTGACCGCACAGCCCGATGCAATGACTGCCAGCGACCTCGTGGCACCGGGGCACATCCTGCCCGGCAACGTCTCAGGGAATCCAAACCTGTTGCCCGATTTAGGGGAGAATGCGTTTATGGCATTCGATGGTTTTTTCTATGCAGTTTTGGATAAGCGCGCCGCGTCCTGATCCGAAAACCGCGCCGCGTGTTGTGCACCCGCTGCGACACGGTGCGTGGCTGTCCAGCGTGCGTGCTTCTCTCAACCTGTCTGCTATGTCGGCGTGGACGCTGACGGGGGTCTTGGCCCTCACCTTCGCCTTGGTCCATTTGACTGCGCATGCAGCCGATACTAGCGAGGGCAGTACTGCCGTAAAGTCGCCTGTCTTCGGTCTGGTCTGGGATGCCGACACACTCCATGCGACGGTACAAACCCATTGGCAGCCGACCCCCGCGATACAAATGGCTTTGGAGCGGGGCGTGCCCTTGGTCTTCGAGTTGCGAGCCACCGTGAAGCAAGTGCGCTGGTACTGGTTTGATAAAACGGTGGCGGAGGTGTTTCGCCGCACGCGCGTGAGCTATCTTCCGCTAACCGGAAATTGGCGCGTGGGGTTAACGACGGACGACGATGAAAAGTCCCCCATTGATACCTATGCCTTGCAACAGTCGGTCACCTCGTTGAGCCAAGCGATTGCCTTGGCCACTGGCGTGACGCGTTGGCCGCTTGCCCAGCGTAGCGATTTATCGCCAGAGTCACCAACCGTTGCCACGGTGGACTTCCGATTAGACCGTGCCTCATTGCCGCGGCCATTTCAAATCGGTATCACCGAAGACACAGACTGGAGTAGCACGGTGGTTCTCACCACACCAGTCCCTTCGCCGTTAGTCGAACAGCCCACAGTCGCACAGCCCACACCAGCGCTACCCCAGCCGGCGGCTACTCCTG
>JGI20156J14371_10002422_pt1 | contig 14681 bp, 10 predicted proteins | sample COG_06_FD_14371 | JGI IMG/M metagenome (IMG submission 14371)
CAAATTTTTTTGACTTTGAAATAGACAAATCGTTCTTTGATATTTTTAATTATTCCCGTTACAATAGCTGTAATATTTCTTTAAACTTAGAATTCAGAAAAGAGAATTTATTGATGGATTTAAGGTTTAGTTATAGTGGTTATTGCGAAGTTTTTTGCGATAGATGTCTAGACTTGGTGAAGGTTCCGATTAGTAATAATTTTAATTGTCTAATCAAATTTCTTCATCAAGAAGAAGAAATCATTAAAGACGACATTGTCTATCTGCCTGAAGAAAGCTTTGAATACAATATTGGCCAACTATTTTACGAATACTTTTTAGTTAATTTTCCAAAAAGAGTCATTCATAAAAAAACCCAATGCAATTCCAAGCAAATAAAACTTATGGAACAATACTCGCAAAAACAAATAAGTAAAGAAGAAGATCCGAGGTGGAATATATTAAAAGGATTAAAGAATGAAAATTAAAAAAATTTAAATAAAAAGTTATGGCACATCCAAAACGAAAAACATCCAAAACAAGGAGAGACAAAAGAAGGACTCATTACAAGGCAACTTCTCCTCAGTTGGCTACTTGCCCAACTACTGGCGAAACTCATTTGTATCACAGAGCACATTGGTCTGAAGGAAAACTTTATTATAAAGGTAAAGTTGTAATGGAAAAAGAAGCCGTAGCTTAACTTTTTTTGAAAATTGGATTAGATATCATGGGCGGAGACAATTCGCCAGATGCAACTTTAAATGGTGCCTATCTAGCTTCCCAATATCTTGGCGAAAAAGAAACTATTGTTTTAGTTGGGGACGAGAAATTGGCAAAAAGTTGGTTTAAATCAAATAATATAGACACTTCGGTTTTTGAATTCATTCATGCCGATGAGGTAATTTCCATGAACGAACATGCCACAAAGGCTATTAGAAAAAAACCCAATAATAGTATTTCAGTAGGGTTCAATGCTCTTAAAAATAAAGAGATTGATGTGTTTTCAAGTGCAGGCAATTCTGGTGCAATGTTAGTTGGGAGCATGTTTTCTATTGGCCCAATAAAAGGAGTAATAAGACCAAGTATAACTTCGGTTTTGCCTAAAAAAAATGGTGGTGTTGGTTTAATCTTAGATGTTGGTGTAAATGCTGACTGTAAACCTGACGTATTATTTCAATTTGCAATATTAGGGAGTCTTTTTGCAGAGAACGTCTACAATATCCAAAAGCCAAAGGTTGGTCTTCTAAACATTGGTGAGGAAAAGGGGAAAGGGAACTTACTCACTCAATCTACCTTCCAGTTACTGGAAGACAACGACGATATTAATTTTGTTGGAAATGTGGAAGGAAGAGATCTTTTCAATGACAAAGCAGACGTTATAGTCTGTGATGGATTTACAGGAAATGTAGTCCTTAAATTAGCAGAATCTTTTTATTCTTTAATTAATCAGAAAAATATTAAAGACGACTATTTTGACAGATTTAACTATGAAATTTATGGTGGCACACCTGTTCTTGGTGTGGATGGAAATGTTTTAATTGGACATGGGATTAGTAACGAAAATGCTATAAAAAACATGATTTTGTTAGGAAAAGACCTAATTAATTCCAACCTTAATTCTAAAATTAAAAAAGCCTTTAGATGAGCAATATAAATGCAGCGATAACATGTGTGCATGGTGTCGTTCCTGAAAAAATCCTTTCTAACAAGGATTTAGAAAAAATGGTAGACACAAATGACGAGTGGATTACCACGAGAACTGGAATTAAAGAGAGAAGAATTGTAGCAGATGGAGAAACACTTTCAGATTTGGGAAGCCAAGTCGTTAATGCTATTTGCGATAAAAGAGGAATTTCCCCGCTTGAAATTGATATGATAATAGTTGGTACGGTAACTGCAGATCATAGATTTCCAAGCACCTCTAACATAGTGTGCGATAAAAGTGGCGCAACCAATGCTTGGGGTTTTGATTTAAGTGCAGCTTGCTCAGGATTTATTTATACTCTTGTTACTGGGCAACAATTTGTTGAATCAGGGAGATATAAAAAGGTGATTGTTTTAGGAGGAGATATTATGTCCTCCATCGTCAATTATAAGGATAGAAATACTTGTGTGATATTTGGGGATGGATGTGCAGGAGTTTTACTAGAGCCTGATCAAGAAGGAAATGGAGTAATAGATTCTATTTTAAAAGCGGATGGTTCGGGAAGAGAATTGCTTATCCAAAAACATGGAGGTTCTGCTTTCCCAATTACTAAAGAAAATGTTGGTCACCCAGATAATTTTATTTTTCAGGAAGGTAGATCTGTTTTCAAATTTGCCGTCACTAAAATGGCCGATGTTTCTGCTGAAATAATGGAAAGAAATAATCTTACTGGAGAAGATGTTGATTGGCTTGTCCCACACCAAGCAAACTTAAGGATAATTGATGCTACAGCTAACAGAATGGGATTAACTAAGGATAAAGTAATGATTAATATTGAAAAATATGGCAATACTACATCAGCAACTATTCCACTATGTCTGTGGGAATGGGAGAAAAAATTAAAAAAAGGTGATAATATAGTATTGGCTGCCTTTGGTGGTGGATTTACCTGGGGAAGTGTTTATTTAAAATGGGCATATTAGTAAGATAATTAAGGATTAAATCATTTTTATTTTAGATTTACATATTATTTAATGAATTAAATATGAATATTAACGAGATCCAAGATTTAATAAAATTCGTCGCCAAAGCTGGTGTCAACGAAGTAGAAATCGAAAAAAAAGATTTTAAACTTGTCATAAAGTCTGACTATATGGCCAAGAAAAAAACTAATTTTAAAGAAGAAACAAAAATTGTACAACAGATAAGTCCTGTTGGTTCTATTCCACAAACAATGGTTCAGCCTCCACAAGTAGTTGCTGAAGTCTCAACTCCTGCAGAAACAAAGCCAGAGAAGAAAGAAGATAGTAATTTAATCACTGTGAAAGCTCAAATGATTGGCACCTTCTATAGATCCTCAGCTCCAGACAAGCCACCATTTATTGAAGTTGGATCGGTAATTAAACCTGGAGATACGCTATGTATAATAGAAGCTATGAAGCTCTTTAACGAAATTGAGTCTGAAGTTTCTGGAAAAGTGGTTAAAATATTACTTGACGATGTGTCCCCAATAGAGTTTGATCAACCTCTATTCCTTATAGACCCTTCTTAAAAAGAACACTTTAACTATGTTTAAAAAAATTCTAATAGCCAATAGGGGAGAAATTGCATTACGTGTAATTAGAACTTGTAAAGAAATGGGGATTAAAACAGTTGCTGTTTATTCAACCGCAGATAAAGATAGCTTGCACGTAAAATTTGCAGATGAAGCTGTATGTGTAGGTCCGGCTTCTAGTAAAGATTCTTATCTGAAAATTCCAAATATTATTGCTGCAGCTGAAATTACCAATGCAGATGCTATTCATCCGGGTTATGGTTTCTTGTCGGAAAACGCAAATTTTTCTAGAATTTGTCAAGAACATGAAATTAAATTTATTGGTGCTCTTCCAGAGCAAATAGACTCTATGGGAGATAAAGCTTCGGCTAAGGAAACCATGAGAAAGGCAAAAGTCCCTACAATACCTGGATCTGTTGGAATTCTCAAAGATTTTCAAGAAGCTAAAAAAGTTGCTAATAAAATAACCTATCCTGTAATGCTCAAAGCAACTGCTGGAGGTGGTGGCAAAGGAATGAGGCTTTGTTGGAATGACGAAGAACTAAATGATGGTTGGTCCTCAGCTAGAAATGAAGCAGCTGCCGCATTTGGAAATGATGGTATGTATATGGAAAAATTTATTGAGGAGCCTAGACATATAGAAATTCAAATTGCTGCAGATCAATATGGTAAAGTTTGTCATCTCTCTGAAAGAGATTGTTCCATTCAAAGAAGACACCAGAAACTAGTAGAAGAAACACCTTCCCCATTTATGACTACACAGTTAAGAAAAAAAATGGGAGAAGCTGCAAAAAAAGCTGCAAAAGCAGTTAATTATGAAGGAGTTGGAACTGTTGAATTTTTAGTAGATAAGTATCGTAATTTCTACTTCATGGAGATGAACACAAGGATTCAAGTAGAGCATACCATTACTGAAGAAGTAATCAACTACGATTTGATTAAGGAGCAGATTAAAATTGCTTCCGGAGAAAAAATATCAGGAAAAGATTATTTCCCTGAAATGCATGCTATTCAGTGTAGAATTAATGCTGAAGATCCTCACAAAAACTTTATCCCTTCACCAGGGAAAATTACCAACTACCACTCTCCTGGCGGTCATGGAATTAGAATTGACACCCATGTATATGCTAATTATATAATTCCTCCGCATTACGACTCTATGATTTCTAAATTAATTACAGTAGCACAAACTAGAGAAGAAGCAATTCAGAAAATGAAAAGAGCATTGGATGAATATATCATTGAAGGAGTTAAAACAACCATTCCATTTCATCAACAACTTTTAGAAAATGAAAAATTTTTAGAGGGCGATTTCACTACTAAATTTATGGATGATTTTGAGATAAAATCTTAATCCACTAACTGCTGAAGCCTTTCATTAGCTTCTTGAATAGTTCCTATATTTTCAAGTGTTAAAATCAAAACCTTATTTTTCTCTTTAAGTTGCACTCCCTTTTTGTGCTTTTGGACAAAGTTTAAAACCTTGGTAAAACTAGTTGATTCAAAATAAGTTGGGTGACTAGTGGTGAATTTTCCCACTAATTTATTTTGTTTTATAACTAATTTTTCAAACCCTATTTTTTTTGCCTTTTCTCTTAGGTTTAATGTATTAATTAGTTCTTTTGTTTGGCTTGGGATTTCTCCAAATCTATCTTTTAGCTCTTTAGAAAAAGTACTAATAGCTTCATGGAATGTTAAAGTGTCTAGTCTTTTGTATAGGGTAAGTCTTTCATTTATGTCGTTTACATAATCATCTGGAATCACTAATGATAAGTCTGTTTCTAATATACATTCTTTTACAAATTCCCTTTCCTTTAGTTCTTCTAAAATACAGATTTAAACTCATTTTCTTTTAATTCTAAAATTGCTTCATCCAAAATTTTCTGATAGGTGTCAAATCCTATATCATTGATAAATCCGCTCTGGTTAGCCCCCAGTAAATCTCCAGCTCCCCTAATGTCTAAATCTCGCATTGCTATATTAAATCCGCTTCCCAAATCTGAAAATTGTTCTATTGCATGGAGTCTCTTTCTAGCTTCTGAAGAAAGATGTTGAGGTGGTGGAGTGAATAAATATGCAAATGCTTTTTTATTTGACCTACCAACTCTTCCTCTTAGCTGGTGCAAATCACTTAACCCAAAATGATTGGCATTGTTAATGATTATGGTATTGGCATTGGGAATATCTATTCCGGATTCTATAATTGTTGTAGCTACTAAAATATCGTATAGTCCATCCATGAAGTCTAAAATAATAGCCTCTAACTTTTTACCTTCCATTTGGCCATGCCCTACAGCAATTCTTGCATTTGGACATAATCTAGTAATCATGGCTGCTATTTCATTAATATTTTGAACTCTGTTATGAACAAAAAATACTTGCCCTTCTCGTTCTATCTCGTAGTCGATAGCTTCTTTAATGGTGTCTTCGGAAAATGACTGAACAATTGTTTCAACGGGAAATCTGTTGGGAGGAGGTGTATTAATAATGGATAAATCTCTAGCATTCATTAGGCTAAATTGAAGTGTTCTTGGAATTGGTGTAGCTGTTAGTGTCAAAGTATCTACATTAACTTTAATGTTTTTAAGTTGGTCTTTAACTCCAACACCAAATTTCTGTTCTTCATCAATAATTAAAAGTCCTAAATCTTTAAAAACAACATCCTTTCCAATTAATTTATGAGTTCCAATTAAAATGTCAACTTTCCCGTTTTTCAAACCTTCTAAAGTAGTTTTAGTATTTTTTGAAGATTTAAAACGATTGATATAATCAACATTGCATGGAAAATCTTTAAGTCTTTCAGAAAAAGTTCTGAAATGCTGAAAAGCTAAAACCGTTGTAGGAACTAAGACCGCCACTTGTTTGTTATCTGCTACTGCTTTAAAAGCCGCTCTAATAGCAATTTCAGTTTTCCCAAAACCAACATCTCCACAAACAAGCCGGTCCATTGGATGTGGCTTTTCCATATCTAATTTTACTGCAGAAGTTGATGCGAGCTGATCTGGTGTATCTTCATAAATAAAAGATGCCTCTAATTCATTTTGAAGATAGGTGTCAGGTTGAAATTCAAAACCAGATTGCATTCTTCTTTTAGCATATAATTCTATCAAATCAAAAGCTACTTCTTTTATCTTTTTCTTGGCTTTTTGTTTCGCCATTGACCATGCTGGTGATCCTAATTTATTCAAAGAGGGTTTGGTCCCATCTTTCCCAGAAAACTTAGTTATTCTATGAAGAGAATGGATACTTACATATAAAATATCTCCCCCTTTGTAAATTAATCTTATTGCTTCCTGCTGCTTTCCTTGTACATCTATTTTTTCTAATCCAGAAAATTCTCCAACTCCATGATCGATATGGACAACAAAATCTCCTTTTTGTAAATCGTATATTTCTTTCAGAGTAAAGGTCTCTTTAGATTTGGAGACACTTTTTCTAGAATTAAAACGATGGTATCTTTCAAAAATTTGATGATCTGTGAAAACTACAATTTTTTCATTGTGGTCTATAAATCCTTGGTGAAGTCCTATTGTAATAAAGCTACATAAGGATTCTTTGTCTAATTCCATGAATATGGATCTTAGTCTACTAATTTGAGAATCTTGATCAGAGCAAATAAAAATAGAATATTCTTCATTTTTCCATTCTTCCAGACTTTTAACAAGAATATCAAAATTCTTGTTGAACTTGGGCTGCTCTACAGAATTGCAGTCAATAAGTAAAGACTCTTTTTCATGGACAGTTCTATTCCATTCTAAAACTTTATATTCTTTTATCTTAGTATGAAATTCTAAAGGGGACAAGTACATTTCTACTGGAAGAAGCAGACTCTTTTTTTCTTTTATTTTATTGTAAACTTTGCTAGCAATTTCAAAGCCTTGCTCCATTTTCTTTTGAGATATTTCTAAGTCTTTCACCCATAGTCTGGTGTTTTTTGGTAGGTACTCCAAAAAGGAAACTCTATCTTTGGAAAAAGATATATTATTGATATTGGGAACAATTTTAATTCTGTTTAATGTTGTTACAGATAGCTGGTTAACAGGATCAAATTCTCTTATAGACTCTATCTCATCTCCAAAAAGCTCCACGCGATAAGGCATTTCATAATTAAAAGAAAAAACATCTATAATCCCCCCTCTTATTGCAAATTGACCAGGCTCGTATACATAGTCTACTTTCTCAAAATCTAAATCAATTAATATTTCGTCGATTAAATCCAATTCTAATTCCTCGCCTACGGAAATAGTCAAATTATTTTTCTCGAAATTCTTTTTTTCAATTACTTTTTCTACAATAGCCTCTGGGTAGGTGACTACAATTAATTTTTTTCTCTCTTTGCCAAGCGCATCTAAAACTTCTGTTCTTTGAAGCACGCTTGTAGCGTCAGAATCCATAATTTGGTAAGGTCTTCTGTAAGATGCAGGATAGAAAAGTAAAGTTGTTCCTCTTTCAGAATTGAATAAATTTTCTAAATCATTAAAGAAGTATAAGGCCTCTTCTTTGTCGGGAAGAATAAAAAGATGGTTCCCATTTTTTTCCTGAATAAGACAATAACTTAAAAAAGATAAATAAGATCCAGAAGTGTTTTTTAAAGATATTCCAGAACTATCTTGCCAAACTCTTGAAATTTCGGAAAAAGCAATTGATGCAGCTAATCTAGTTTTAAACTGATTTAGACTCACTCTCTATAATTTCTTCTAATTGGTCAATCATGCTCTTAGAGCCTACAAAAAAAGGAACTCTTTGATGGAGTTCAGACGGAACGATGTCCATAATTCTTTGGCTTTCTGAAATTGCTCTTCCTCCGGCTTGCTCGATTAAGAAGGCCAATGGAGCGCACTCATAGGTTAATCTTAATTTCCCTGTTGGATTGGCTTCAGTGGATGGATATAAATAGATTCCACCTTTAATAAGGTTTCTATGGAAATCTGCTACTAAAGAACCTATATATCTAGAGCTATAGGCCTGTTTTCCTTTAAGCTGGTTTTGAGACTGGCAAAATTTAATATATTCTGCCACAGGTTTTTTAAATTGGGTTAAATTTCCTTCATTAACAGAATAAATTGTTCCTTGAATAGGGGTTTTCATATTTGGATGAGATAAAAAGAACACACCAATACTTGGGTCAAAAGTAAAACCATTTACGCCACTTCCTGTGGTATAAACAAGCATAGTTGAAGAGCCGTATATAATGTAGCCAGAAGCTACTTGTTGATTACCTGGTTGTAAAAAATCTTTTAATTCGACTGGCGATCCCTTTAGAGTTTTTCTCTTATAAACGCTAAATATGGATCCAACAGAAACATTGACATCTATATTAGAAGATCCATCGAGGGGGTCAATTAATACAACATACTTAGCATCGTTATTAACGTTGTTTTTAAAAGCAACAAAAGAATCGTTTTCTTCCGAAGCAACACCACATATTACTCCTCTTGCGGATAATGCGTTTATAAAGGAATCATTGGCAAAGACATCTAATTTTTGTTGGTCTTCTCCTTGAATATTTTCTCTTCCTGAAGATCCTAAAATTTCTTTTGCTAATCCCGCTTTATTTATTTGATGACTAACTATTTTAGAGGCCAACTTAACAGCGCTTAAAATTTTAGATAATTCACCAGTAGATCCAGGAAAATTGTTCTGTGATTCTACAATAAATTCTCCAACTGTTTTGTTCTTCATCTACTATTTTTTACAAATATCTAATATTGCAGTGTATTTGACGTAAAAGTGATGAAATTATTTTTTACAGCATAAACTATAATAGAATATATTAGCTTTAGTATTTAATTTATAAAAAATTGAGTAAAGTATTTAAATTTGGCGGTGCATCTGTAAAAAACCCAAAGGCTATCTACAACCTTAAAGAGATAGTGTCTTCTTACAAAGAAAATTTAGTAATTGTTATTTCTGCAATTGACAAAACCACCAATAAATTAGAACTAGTCTGGAAAAACTATTTAGAAAATAAAACCCTTAAATCTACTGAGATAGCTAAAGAAATAATAAAATTTCACAAGNCTATTATTGAGGATTTGGAATTAAATAATAATTCTGATTTTCTAAAATTATTTAATGATTTAACCCAAGAATTAGTTGATTATATTGGAGCTAAAACAAAACAAGAAAACAATATAAGTTACTCTAAAATTGTTTCTTTTGGAGAGCTTTTCTCCACTTTAATTATTTCGAGTTATTTAAATAAAGAAGATGTTGAAAATACGTGGATAGACGCTAGAGAGTTTATAAAAACTTCTAATAATGCTACAGATTCTAGAGTTAATTGGGAGGAAACTAAAAGAAAAATTAATTCCAATCTCAGTAAAAATAAAACATACCTCACACAAGGGTTTATTGGTTCTAATCTAAATGGAGTAACTACTACTTTAGGAAGAGAAGGAAGTGATTTTTCTGCTGCTATTTTTGCTTGGTCAATGGATGTCGAAGAAGTAATAATTTGGAAAGATGTGGATGGGTTATTAAATGCAGATCCAAAATGGTTTGATAAAACACAAATTCTTAAGAAAATTTCTTTTAAAGAAGCTATTGAACTTTCTTATTTGGGAGCCTCGGTAATTCACCCTAATACGGTAAAACCNCTNGANAACAAAAATATTCCTCTTACAATAAGGTCTTTCATNAAAAAAGAACACGAAGGAAGCTCTATTAGTAAATTGGGAAAAGATGACAAAAGTATTNCNTCTGTTATCTATAAACCAAATCAAATACTACTTTCNATAAGTTCTAAGGACTATTCCTTTATTTTTGANGAACACATCAGTGATATTTTTTCTATTTTTTCAAAAACTGGGTTAANGGTTCATCTAATGCAAAATTCAGCACTAAGCTTTTCTGTTTGTGGAATAATTGCTCCTTCCGAGTTGCCAGTTCTGATTTTAGAAATTCAAAAAAAATATACTTTAAAATACAATGAAAAAGTAAACCTTCTTACCATTAGACATTTTAAAAACTTAGATATTCCAGAGTTGTTTNAAAATCAGGAAATATTAATTCAGCAAAGAAGCAGGTCTACTTTAAGGTATGTTCTTAAAGAAAAGAAATAAAAAAAGCCCCTAAAAAGGGGCTTTTATAAAAGTTAAATTTAAGATTGATTANTAATCAACATCCCAAAATACTTTATCAGTAGTTAAATCACTTCCGCCGTTGGCAGCAGAAACATTTGTAGAATTAACTGAATATTCATCAACGCTATAATTATACCTTGTTGGAGTGATTGTACCAGCCTGAGCTGCAGTACCCATTGCTGGATAATCGTACATTTTCCAAGTACACCAGGCCTCTAAACCTTGATCATACATAGCAACCCATTTTTGAGTTCCTATTCTCTGTTCAGCCATTGAAGCATCCCAAGCAACATCTGTTTCAAGTAAGAACGCATCTGCAGTGGCTTGATCGCTACCCCACTGAAGCATAGAAGCAGAAACTCCATTTTTATAATGAGTTTCGGCATCCCCGCCAACATTCCATCCTCTATTTGCAGCGTCTGCTAAATGAAAGCATACCTCAGCATAAGAAAGTAAAACTCCAGGATGAGTTGGAACTTCTAATATATCACCAGGTTGTGAGAAATCAGCATATGCACCATCTAATCCATGTTGTCCAGAAGTAGTAATAGCTCCTGTAGAATCTAGATTTCTAAAATAAATGGCTCTTCTTGGATCGTTAGTTGCATTCATTATATCCGCTAATGTGACAGATGCTAAAAAATCTGTTCTGCCGCTTTGTACTAAATCTTCCCAAAGAGGGTTAGTATTTGGTGTAGATGACTGATACATTATATAAGCATGATCGTCATTGGATGCAAAAACTCCAGCAGCAGCTGCTTCAGCCATAGCTTGACTACCACTTCCTGCAACATCTGCCATTCTCATTGCCATTCTTAATTTTAGAGAATTGGCTAACATTGTCCAATGAGAGGTACTACCTGCATAAATCAAATCTGAACCTGCAAAGTCTCCCATATCAGAACTTCCAGAAAGAACGGTTATAGCTCCATCTAAAGTAGTTGCTAATGAGGAATAAATAGTACTTGCATCGTCATAGGCTGGAGATAAGTTATCCACTCCCATTAATGCTTCACTGTAAGGGACATCGTTAAAAATATCCACCAAAATAGAATATGCGCATACTTCAAGCACATCTAAAACAGCTAGCTGAGTGTTCTTCACCGCTTCAGAATTAGTAGCGCTTGCATTGACAAACCCTCTGCATTCTTTAACGTCTCTTAAAACTCTTGCATACATTCTTTCCATAACTTCTCCGTTAATATTTCTATTAATAAGCTGGAAGTTTGACTCATCTGTATAAGTAGATTGAGTCCAGTGTTGAGACCACAATCTAAATGTATTTACATTTACATTGGGGCTTGCCAAATAATCCATTAATTCTACAGTAGCATTTGCAAATAATGAATTTGCAGGTACTGTTGTTGGAGATTTGTCATTGTTATTGAATTGATCAATATCTTTTGTACATCCTACTGCAATGAGCAGAAATAATACCAAACTATAGTTTATTATTGATTTCATTTTCTTAAAATTTAAATGTTACGTTTAATCCCAATTCTCTTACGGCAGGATATGCTCCTGATTGGTACCCTTGAATATTTCCTGCGCTTAAACCAGCTTCAGGATCAGTATGTGGACTCTTTTTATAAAGAATTGCAAGATTTCTTGCCATAATACCAATGTCTATTCCTTGGAAACCTTTTCCAGAGAACATACTACTTGGTAATGAATAAGAAATAGCAAGCTGTCTTAATTTAATATAAGTCGCATCATAAACATGCATTGCATTTGGAGCATTTTTCCAGCCTGCATAATTATTGTAATCTCCTACAAAACCGTTGACTGTATTTTCAGTACCATCTGAAGTGTAGTTACCGTCTGCATCTAGAAGGTAAGCTCCATCTGCATCAGTAGATGCCATTACACCACCAATTGAAAGACCACCACCATTGGCAATCGACTCTCTAACCTCGACACCATCGGCATTGGTTCCTGCTTGATCTGCATAAATTCCAGTTCCATAACCATACCAAGTATCTAAAGAGAAAAAGTCTCCTCCCCATTGCACATCTATCAATGCGCTGGCAGTTAAGTTTTTATAAGTAAAGGTATTGGTCCATCCACCTGTCCAATCTGGCATTATATTACCAATAGTTTGGGTAGAAGCAGTTTTACCATAAACCATTCCTCCTCTAGAAGCGGATGGATGGTTAACAACAATTTTCTCCCCATCATGGTAAACAAAATCAGTACCTTTTATTGAACCATAAGATTCTCCAATGGTAGCCTCAACTGTAACACCTCCTTGGAAAGAACCCAATTGATAGGTTTCTAAATTTCCAGTTAGCTCTAAGACTTCATTCCTATTTCTCGCCCAGTTAATTCTAGTATCCCAACTAAAGTCTCCCGATTGAAGTACATTGGCATAAAGTTGAAGTTCAATTCCTTGGTTTTGAACTTTTCCTGCATTTACATATTGAAAATATGTTCCAGAAGATGAGGAAGGCCTTACTGCAAGTATTTGATTATCCGTTGTTGCTTGATATAGAGTAATATCTAAACCAAGTTTATTGTTGAAAAACTTGTTTTCAAATCCAATTTCTAAACTTGTAGTATTCTCTGGAAGTAAATTACTATTATATCCAGTATTTGGAGCACTAGCTAAAGTTGAAGATCCAAATGCAGTTCCCATTGAATATATATTTTGGAGTCTTTGCATTGGGGCATCGTTACCAACTTGTGCATAATTTAATCTCAATTTACCAAAGTCCATTCCAGAGATGTCAAATAATTCTGAATAAATTAAACTTGCTGTAGCAGCAGGATAAAAGAATGAATTATTATCTACTGGCAATGTAGAACTAACATCGTATCTAGCAGAAAGATCTAAATATAAAAACCTATCGTATGCCAAAGTTGCTCTTCCTAAGTATCCATCAACCGCTCTAGCTGCATCAGTTTCGCTAGCAGCTTCAGGTGTGTTAACACTGTTGCTGAAAGAGTAAACTCCTGGAACAACTAATCCGCCATTGGTTTGTCCATCAGTAATATTGACTGCAGACCTTCTTAGGTTGGTTCCAACCATCCCAAATAGATTTAATTTATCATTTAGGTCTTTGTCAAAATTTAAAAACAAATCGTAGTTCCTTTCAAAGAATGTCTTAGTATACTTACTATATTTTGCAACGTCAACAGACTGAGAACCAATTCTTTCTTCTCTTAACTCACTGTAGTTGTCGTTGGTAACTCTTCCCATTACATTTAACCAATCGTTAATTTCGTAGTTTAAAACCATATTCCCAATAAATCTATCTCTAGAATCTGTAGAATAGTTAGTATTTCTCATCCAGTATGGATTGTCAAAATAATGTGGATCTGCTCTTGTTGCTTCTGGTGAAGAAAACCCATAAGCATTCCAAGACAGATTGTTTCCATTTAGTTCATAAGCAGCTTTTTGTGCCTCCATATCGACAGAAACATCATACCATTGTCTAAAAGATTGGTTAACATTATTATTGTCATAACCAGTTCCAAATCTTCCAGTACCTTGATTTTGAACATATTGCATAGATGAACTAAAGTTTAATTTATCACTTAATTCATAGCTAACATTTAAAGACGCATTGTTTTTTCTTAACTCACTATTTGGCAGTATTCCATTAGCAAACATATCACTAACAGAAAATCTGTAAGATCCTTTGTCGCTAGCTCCATCTAAAGAAACTGCATTGGTTGTCATAACAGAAGTTTCATAAAAGGTAGTTGGATTATTGGCAGACCCCTGAAAAGGTTGTGGCTGTAGATAAGTTGAAAGCTCTGGGTGAATAGACTCCCAAGTTAAAAGCTCATCAACACTTGAAAATGGAGCTCCATAAGAAGCGTCATCTCCCATTGGGTTAGCCAAAGCATCGTCAACACCATCTCCATCTAAATCTATATTTTCAATATACCCATTGGTAACAATACCGTTAAAAGACGTATCAGGACCATAAAATTTTCCATATCCAGCACCATATTCGTTCTGATAGGTTGGCATAGTGTTTTTATTAATCTGTCCTATAGTTGTATTATGAGTAACAGTAACTCCGATACCTTTTTTACCCTTTGTTCCTTTTTTAGTAGTAATGAGTATAACTCCATTTGCTGCTCTTGCTCCATACAGTGCAGATGCTGCAGCACCTTTTAGGACATTTATAGAAGCAATATCTTGCGGATTGATATCCATTGCAGCATTTCCATAATCAAACCCCCCTCTTCCGGTTTGTTGATTACTTCCGTTAGTAATGTCGTTATTAATTGGGATACCATCTACTACATATAGCGGCTGGTTATTTCCATCTATTGAAGAATATCCTCTAATTATAACATTAGCAGACCCTCCCATTGTTCCACTATTTTTAATTTGTGCACCAGCAACTTGACCAGACAATGAACTCATAAAGTTCACATCTTTCATGGTTGCCAGATTATCACC
>JGI20156J14371_10002425_pt1 | contig 14666 bp, 9 predicted proteins | sample COG_06_FD_14371 | JGI IMG/M metagenome (IMG submission 14371)
ATCGGTGAGTGTTGGTCATTATTGGGTACTTCCCCCATGTGTCAGGTGTAGTATCTCGGTAGATTAAGTATTTCTTAAAGTAATCTACAACTCAGTAGAACCATTGGTTCTATATATAAGTATTAGAAACTTTAGAAAACGTAAAGAAAATGAGTAAAAAAAGATGAAAATAACTTCTGCCAAATCTAACAGAGGTTGTTAGTACCCAAATCACGAACTTAGTACCCAAGAGGTACTAAATAGTACCCACGGGTACTAATTATATATTTTTATATATTGTATATCAATAAGTTATAAACAGTTATGAGTACAGGTGGGACCACAACCGAGAATCAAAAGCCCCTCTTTTTAGAGGGGCTTTTTGTTTTGAGCCTATATAGCCAAAGAAACAAGCACAGCCAACGAACTTAATTAAATAATTTAAAATCAATAAGTTAAATTTTGTTTAAAGTTTTAATAATAAAATTAAACAAAACATTTAATCTGTACCTTTAATCAAATCAAAAAAATTAAATTATGAAAAAGTTAAGTGTATTAAGTGTGTTATTATTTAGTGCTATTTTTTCCTTTCAGGTGAAAGCACAGGGATCTATTGTAGATGCTGCAGTAGGGAATGAAGACTTCTCCACCTTAGTAACTGCATTAACAGCAGCAGATCTTGTGTCTGCATTACAAGGAGATGGACCTTTTACTGTTTTTGCTCCGAACAACGCAGCCTTTGGTAAATTAGATAGCGCTACTTTAAATTCTTTGCTAGAAGAAGAGAATAAAGCGGCTTTGGCGGGTATTTTAACCTATCATGTAGTGTCTGGAAAATTAGCCGCAACAGACGTTGTAGCAGCGCTTAAAAAAGGGAACGGAAAAGTAACCCTTCCAACGCTCAATGGCCAAAACATTACCGTTTTGCAAAAAGATGGTAAAATTTGGATCCAAGACGCCAAAGGGAATTACAGCGAAATTATTGCCACAGATGTAATGGGTTCTAATGGTGTGATTCATGTGATTAATACGGTGATCATGCCCAACTAATTATTTCAAACCTTATCTTAAAAGCCCTTGTGACACTTTCACAAGGGCTTTTTTTTGCAAGGTAGCTTCGTTTGCTATAGTTTTATTAAGTATTGTGTAATTTAAAAATATATTATGATGCGTTATACCACTAAATACTTAAAAATGAGCCTTTTGATGTTTCTGTTCACCACTGTAGGTGTAGCGCAGAACCTCACAGTAATTTCATACAATATTCGCTACAATAGCCAAAGCGACGGAGAAGATATTTGGGACTTACGCAAAGGGGAATTAGTTGGTCAAATTAATCAGCATTCGCCAGATAGTTTTGGTGTTCAAGAAGCTACACAGATTCAAATGCAATACATTCTTGAGGCTTTGCCAGAATATGCCTATGTTGGTGTAGGTAGAGACAACGGCGCAACGAAAGGAGAGTATAGCGCAGTTTTTTACTTAAAAGAAAAGTTTAAATTATTAGAAAGTAAGACCTTTTGGTTGTCTGAAACGCCTGAAGAGGTCTCTGTTGGCTGGGACGCTGCTTTGCCCAGAATTTGCACCTATGCCCAGTTCAAAGAGCACACAACAGGGCGGGTTTTTTGGCATTTTAACACTCATTTTGACCATGTAGGTAAAGCGGCACGCGCAAATTCTGCGCTGTTAATTATAGAGAAAATTAAAAGCTTAGTAAGTCCTGAAAGTGTGTTTGTGCTCACAGGCGATTTTAACGCAAGCCCTAACGAGCTCCCCATAACCCATTTAAAAAGTGCTTTTAGAGACCCATTGGAATACATTGAATTGTCTGGACCTGAAGGAACTTTTAATGCGTTTAATTTACAAGCACCATTAGACCGCCGAATAGATTATATATTTTTTCAGGGGCTCACGCCTTTAAGCTATGCTCATTTGAGTGAAAAAAGGGCCAATGGCCGATGGATCTCTGACCACCTTCCAGTGAAATTTGATTTGGCCTATTAGTACTTTAATTAAGGGGTTTTATTATTTTTACACGCTATGTTAGAACACTATTTTGATTGCCCCCACTGTTGGGAGTCCCACTTAAAATGATTGACCCTTCTGTAGGTTTTCAGGAATTTATTGAAGACTGTGAAGTCTGTTGCAATCCCATTCAATTTCAAATAGGGGTCTCCTATAATGAGGTAAGTGAATTTTCAGCAGAGCCTATAGGTCAATAGAAAACAATGGGTCTTTAATAAGAAAACGGTTACATTTTTTCCAAATACACCGCTTGTTTTACTTTGCCGTATTCTACCGCTACAAGTTGTTTGTCTAAGAGCATCCAAGCGCCGTCGTGCTGCACATTTACATGGTCATTGTCAAGGTCATCTATCTCCAATTGCCCCTGCTTGTTAATAAACCATTTAAGTATTTCTGTTTCTGTTTTGTCTTCATCTTTGTTGTGAATTTTAAGAATCACTTCGTTATTTCGCTTAAAGTCAAAACGAATGTCCACATGATTCATCGCTGTGGTTACAATACCAGATACGGCACCTACTAAGGCTTTTTCTAAAAAGTTTAAATCACTGTCTTTGTCTTGAATTTCCTTTTGAAGGTCTACGTGAAGTTTCCATTCGCCAAGCACGTCTCTGTCTTTTACTTTAGATTGTGCGTTCATAAGTGAGCTGCTCAATAGCGCAGCTAAAAATAAAAAAGCTATTTTTTTCATATCCACAGTTTTAGGGTTTCTCTTATGACGAGCTCGGATATTAATTGTTACAAAAAAACCCCGCAATTGGTGCGGGGTTTTTAAAAAAGGCTAACGAATAAACCTAAATTTATTTAGGGGCTCATTCAATGCCTTGTCCAGACATATAAGGCGCTCCAGCTTTTATAAGGGCCGCTTCAATAGCAGGCACTTTTTCTTGAGCGACATCTTTAATAGCGGCCTTCATATTTTCTAATAATTCAGCAGCAATTTGTAGGCTTTGCTTGTGAAGGGGTGTTGGGCCATAAGTAGTTCCCATTCCTCTCATGGCTACGCTTAAATGATCTTGCCACGAGGCAGGATTGCGTTCTCCTATAATGTTTTTAGATGGACTGCCATCTATTTGTTTGCGCAAGCCAGCTAAGGCCTTTTTAGCTTCGGTAATTAGAGACAATATTGCCTGAGGATCCGTATTGGTTCTATACAAGGCTGTTTCAAACATCGCTAGTTTTTTATCTGCCATAGATAAGGCGTCTTCATAGGCAGCACTCTCATTTAAAAGCGTTTTTACACTTTCAAAGTAGTTGTTAAAAGTGGCGTAGTTAACACCTTCTAACACTCCGTCTCTGATTGGCCTCACTTCAAAAGAGACCGGTCCGTCTAATGGGGCAATAATACCTTCTTTTTCTAAAGAAAGGCTTGCCATATAGGTTCCTGGTGTAGCCATTGGCCCTCCAGATCTCCAACCACCGCTTCCGTTACTTACGGGGTAGGGATTGGTGTGTCTAAGGTCCCAAGCAATTCTTTGAGATCCTTTTTTAGGCTTTGCAGTGATGGTTCTTATAAGGTTGCCTTCAGCGTCTTTAATGTGTAATAATAATTTGGCATCAGCCTCAGATGCCTCTGCATCTAAAGCATCCCAACCAGGGAAAGGCACATTTTCATTGGCACCTAATTTTTTTTCAGCATCTTGTCTTGTTGCTTTTAAGCTTTTGTAATCTCCATTCATGTGAACCGTAAACTCAGCTCCAAACGTAGGGTTCTCTGCAAAATAATAGTCTGCGCCAGTATTACCTACATTACTTCTTGGCACATACCATTTGGCTGTTCTTGGCGCAAATAAAGTAGCTTTTTTATTGAGGTTTTCGGAAGTGAAGTCTCTCAGTGGCGCATAGTTGTCCAATACAAAGAAACCACGTCCAAAAGAAGCCGCTACTAGGTCATTTTCTTCTCTTTGAATGGTAATGTCTCTAAAAGAAATGGTGGGGGTGCCACTCATTTTTTGCCAATTTTGACCTGCGTTTAATGAGGTGAAAATGCCATTCTCAGTGGCGGCAAATAACAGGTCTTTTTTAACAAAATCCTGTACCATTCTCCAAACGAGGTTTCGCTCTCCCAAGTCACCAGCCAAAGAGCGCCATGTTTTACCCATGTTGTTAGACACAAATAAGTACGGTTTATAATCACCTTCTTTATGGTTGTCTAAAGAGACATAGACGTATTTTTGTCAAATACGTCTGCTTTAATATCATTTACAAATGCTCTAGAAGGTAAACCCAATCGAGTCACAGGAATTTTAGTCCAGTTGGCTCCTGAGTCTGTGGTGTATTGAATAATGCCGTCATCTGTACCAGCCCAAAGCAGCCCTTCTTGAACTTCAGATTCTGACAGGGAGGTAATGGTGTTGTAATTAGACATGGCCCTTACATCCCAGGCATTGTCCCAAGATTGTTGTTTGCCCATAATAGGCAATTCAATGCGCTCCTCGTTCCTGGTAAGATCTCCAGAAATTGGGGTCCAAGAATCTCCCCTGTTTTCTGATTTCCAAACACGGTACGAGGCAAAATATAAACGAGACGCTTTGTGAGGGCTCACCAAGATAGGTGCGTCCCAATTAAAACGTTCATGCGGCTCTCCCGCTCTAGCCTGTGGTTGAATCATGACAGGTTCTCCAGTGCTGAGGTCTACCCTGTGCAAGCCCCCTTGCTGTGTTTCCGCATAAATAATATTTGGATTTTCTGGGTCTGTAGCAGACTGATGTCCGTCTGCAAATAAGGTTTTATACCAGTGCTTGTTGGCTATTCCTTCTCTTTCGTCCGTAGCAGACGGCCCACCAGAAGAACCGTTGTCCTGGGTTCCTCCAAAGACATGATAAAAAGGCTTGGCATTGTTTACCGCTACTTTATAATATTGAGTAAGCGGTAAGTTTTTATGATATTTCCAAGTATCTGCCAAATCAAAACTCTCGTAAATTCCAGCATCTGTTCCTAACATAATATAGTTAGGGTCGTCTTTTTTAAAAACAATGGCATGGTTGTCTGAGTGTTTGTCAGATTCTTTTAAGGTGGCAAAATTAGCTCCACCGTCCTCTGAAGTAAGCACCCTTACATTCATGAGATATAAACGATCAAATTTATGTGGACTGGCGTATAACTCTTGATAGTAATGAGGCCCTGTTCCGCCTGAAACAGTGTTAGACATTTTTTTCCAAGAGCTTCCTTTGTCTTCAGACCTAAACACGCCTCCAGTGGTTCTGTCTAACTCAATAGCGGCATAAACAACATCTGGTTTTTGTGGGGAAATGGCCAAGCCTATTTTACCTAGGTTTGAAGTAGGAATTCCAGAAGTGAGCTTGGTCCAGGTTTCTCCCCCGTCTGTAGAACGGTGAATTCCAGATCCAGGCCCACCACCCATATATGCGGCTACTGTTCTATGCCTGTCCCAAGTAGCTGCATATAAAACGTCTGCGTTTCTTGGATCTATTAATAGATCTGTAGCACCAGTCCATACATTGTCACCAAGTACTTTTTTCCAGTTTTTCCCACCATCGGTCGTTTTATATACCCCACGGTCTCCGCCACTGTTCCATAAGGGTCCTTGAGAAGCGACCCATACCACCTCAGAATTATTTGGGTGTACTATAATCTTGGACAGGTGTTCTGAGTTAGGAAGGCCCATATTATTCCAGGATTTTCCACTATCAGTACTTTTGTAAATCCCATCTCCAAAAGCAATATGACGCCCCCCTACATTTTCTCCAGTACCTACCCAAACGGTACTTGGATTGTTTGGATCTATGGTAACACAGCCAGCAGCAAAGGTACCTTGTCCTTCAAAAATAGACTGCCAGGTTGTACCGGCATTTTCTGTTTTCCATACACCACCAGAAGCAACAGCCACATACCAGAGGCTATTGTTTTCAGGATGCATGGCAATATCTGAAATACGACCAGATAAAAAAGCAGGCCCTATGTTTCTAAATTTGAACGCGTCTAAAGAGACCTTATCAGAGGTTTCTTCAGTAGTCTTTTTTCTTCTTTGCGCCAAAACTTCCTCTATAGAAAAGAGTAGCATAAAAAGGGCTAAAAAAGGAATTAAAATTTTTTTCATGAGTTGGTTTTTTTGGTTTTCCCAGCTAGGGGAATTGTTAAGTACCTAAAGATACTAAATTAGTGCAAGCAAAAAAACATCGGCCAAAGGCCATTTAAATCGGACTATTGACATAAAAAGACGGAAAGCAAGGTAAAGGGGTATCTTTAAATGAAAGACTATTAAGCGCAAAAGAATATGCTACAATCTAATTTGAGTAAAAACTTAAGGGAACATGGATACGACCTGCTTGGCGGGCCAATTAGAAGCTATAAATTATTGCAGTTATGGCTTAAAGTTCCCGCCAACCCTATTGAGTTGTATTATGCCCACATTAACCACGCATTTGAATCCAAAAAAGCCCTTGAAGTGTCAGAGAACAGCGCGCTAAAGGTGTCTTCTAGGTATAAAAATGAGTATAGATTTAATGTTGGGATGTCTTTGTTGGAACCCCTTTTAAGCGCTTTTGGCCTTGGTAACCTCTCTTTAGAAACCTTGATTAGTTCTGGGAAGTCTGTTGGGGTTTCCTATGAAGGCTCAGAGTCTGAAGAATTGGTTATGGGGAGTTTGGAAAATTATTTGCATCAGGCAGATTATTTACACCCCAATCCAAGCCTCTATTCCCATTTAAACAAGGATCAAATCTTGCTTATTTCAGGGGTATTATGGGCTAAGAATCTTGTGATTACCATAGAGACAGATATAGAAATATCTCCCTCATTAATCGTGAAGTTGGACAAAAAAATAGATGGAAAACTCAATACTTTTAAGAAAAATGACAAGGTATTAAAGCTAGTGTCTGAAGGTAAAATGCCCTTCCCTATTGCGGTAAAAGCGAATAGATTACATTTTGACAAAGGCCATTTTAAAGGGAGTAATTTAGTGACAGACAGTCGCTCCTTGTTTTAGGTTTTTTCCCAATAGCAATACTCAGCGGACTAAAGGGGGTTAAGCAAAAATTCTTTGGTATCTTTAAAAGGTAAAACCTTAAACCTTTTCTTATGTTATTTAGATTACTAACCCTGTTGTTGTGTTGCAGCAGTATGGCTTTTGGCCAAGACTATTTTTATAAAAAATACACTCCTTTTAATCAGGAAGTGTCTTCTCCAGCGTCTTTTTTAGGATACGACATTGGTAGCCAACACACGCGACATGACCTTATTGTGAGTTATCTGGAGCAGTTGGCCGCTACCTCTAACCGCGCACAAATCATGCCTTATGGAAAAACACATGAAGGGAGAAAACTGGCTTTTTTAGTGGTGAGTAGTCCTGAAAACCTCTCTAGATTGTCGGAGATTAAAGAAGCGCATTTGGCGTCTATTAAAAGCGGTGTAGCCCCTAAAGGAAGCGCTCTGCCACTGATTATTAACCTAGCCTATAATGTGCACGGAAACGAGCCTTCCAGTTCAGAGGCGGCTCTTTTGGCGGCCTATACTTTTGTAGCATCTAAAAACCCAGACATTGAAAAATATTTAGAAAACGCGGTGATTTTTATTGACCCTACGATCAATCCAGACGGGAGAGATAGACATACACAGTGGGCCAACACCTATAAAGGGAGTCCTTTGGTAGCAGACCCTCAGGATGCAGAGCACAATGAGTACTGGCCCGGAGGTAGAACCAACCATTACTGGTTTGACCTTAACAGAGATTGGTTATTAACCGTAAATCCTGAAAGCCAAGGAAAGGTGGCCTGGTCGCATGAATGGTACCCAAATGTGGTGACTGATTTTCACGAAATGGGCAGCCAAAGCACTTATTTTTTTGAGCCTATGAAGCCCAACGCTTCTTCTAAGCCTATTATGCCTAAAGAAAATTACACCACCTTAAACGATCTTTTTGGGGGGTATTTTTCTAAAGCCCTAGACAGTATAGGGTCTCTTTATTTTACCAAAGAAGCTTTTGACGGCACTTATCCTGGCTATGGGTCTTCTTATCCAGACCTTCAAGGCGCTTTGGCATTGTTGTTTGAACAAGCCAGTTCTAGGGGTTTAAAACAAACCACCGCCTTTGGTGAAATTACCTTTCCTTTTACAATAAGAAACCAATATGTTTCTAGCATCACCACGGTGAAAGCAGCTGTAGAAAATGCAGCTACACTTCAGGCGTATCAGCGGGATTTCTTTAAGAGTGCATTCACTAACGCGGCTGCGGAAAAGATTAAAGGCTACTCTTTTAAAGAAACGGATAAAAACTTGGCTAAGGCTTTTATTGGAAAACTAAACACCCATAAGGTGTCCGTGTATCAGACGGCAATAGATGAATACGTAGTCCCCACTTCTCAAGCGCAGTACCGAATGGTACAGAGTTTTTTTGAGACCTATAATAAATACAGGGATTCTGTTTATTATGACGCAAGTGCTTGGTCTGTGGCTAATTTTTTTAATATCTCTTATAAGCCCATTAGCAAGCTACCTAAATTAGACCAATTAATTATTGCCAAAGACCTTGTGACTGCGAGGCCTTTTAAGGCTGCTGACTACGCTTATGCTATTGAAGCTAGAGATTATAATATACCCGCAGCTATAGTCACATTTACAAAAAAATGGAGTGGTACTTTCTGCGGCCTTTAAGCCTTTTAAAGTGGCTACTTTTGACGGCGCAAAGTCTTTTTCATACGGATCTTTAATGGTGCCAGTAGCCCTACAAAAGATTTCTAAGGACAGTTTAGCCAGTCTTATGGCAGATTTACCAAGTAAATTAGGGGTTTCGGTGTCTGCGGTGCAGTCTGGCTTAAGCCTTTCAGGAGTAGATTTAGGGAGCAGAAATGTGCGTCCATTAATGGCGCCAAAGGCTGCAATGATTATTGGAAACGGCACTTCTTCTTATGAAGCAGGAGAGATTTGGCACTTGTTAGATACCCGTGTGGGAATACCCATTAGTAAATTACCTATCAGAAACTTAGACCGTGTTTCACTAGATGCTTACAACACTTTAGTGATGGTTTCTGGAAGGTATTCGCTATCTGAAAAATTCAGTAAGGCTTTATCTGACTGGGTCTCTAAAGGGAATACTTTAATCACTATTGGTACTGGTTCTTCGTGGGCAGTGAACACTAAATTTGTAAAAGAAAAACTGATTAAAGTAGTGTCTGATTCCACAACGCTAACAAGTAGAAAACCTTATGTAGACGCTGGAGAAAATATTGGAAGAGAAGCTTTAGGTGGGGTGTTTTTAAAAGGTGATATGGATTTGTCCCACCCCTTAGGATTTGGTTACGATCAATCTAGAGTCGCTTTGTATAAAAACAACGAGGTCTGGTTGGCTCCTTCCAAAAGCGCCTACGGTACAGTGATAGATTACGCTGAAAAACCGCATTTAGACGGTTATATTTCAGAAAAAAACCAAAGAGAATTTCTGCCTAAAAGCGCTTCTTTAATTGTAAGCCCAAAAGGAATGGGCCGTGTAATCATGTTTGCAGACAACCCAAATTTTAGGGGCATTCATTACGGGATGAATAGATTATTTTTAAATGCTATTTTCTTAGGGAATCATATTGAGGTGCCATCCGAATAAAGGCCTTACTGTTTTATAAAAACACAGGAACAAGGGTCTTTTTATTTATAAAAAAACCCCCAGCATTGGCTGGGGGTTTTTGTTTTAAACAAACACCAATGACATTAGTGCTTTGTTGTAGAGAAGTGTGTTTTACAAGCCTGGAATACTCCAGCCTTCTCTGTAAGGTTTTGTAACAAATTGATTTGCATCTTCGAAGTTGGTGATACGCATATTTTCTCCGTCCCAACGCAGTTTCTTTCTGCCGTAGAATTCCATATTACCTGCTTCATTTTCTTTTCTAAGCATATGGCTTCTGATGGCTATATTGCCCATTAGTACAGTCTCAGTAAATGGTCCTGCGTAGTCAAAAGAGGAGGTGAGCGCCAAGTGTTTATCTGAATTAAAACCTGCCTTACAGGCTTCTGTCCAAGCGGCGTTATGAAGTGCGTCTAAGTTTCCTTGCACACTGGTGTCAAACGGCTGAGGCTCCATGCCTTTTTTAAATAAAACAGGATTGTTTCCGTAGTCTGTACAGGTAATAATACCTTCAGAGCCCATCATCATAACACCACTACTTGAAGCGGAGTAGTAATCACTAATTTCATCTGGAATGGCTGGTGTAATTCCGCCATCTGTCCATTCTAATTCAACCCCTGATTGTCCTGCAATTTTGCTTGGGAAATCTATGGTTACTTTTGAGGCAACCGGACAACCGTCTGGAACGTAATCTGGTGTCCACATCCTGGAGTAAATATTAGCCACACTACATTGTACCCCTGTAGGATACCCTAGATTTAATACTTTATAAGGAACATCTAGCAAATGGCATCCCATGTCTCCGAGGGCACCAGTTCCGTACTCCCAATACCCCCTCCAATCAAATGGGTGTAATCCTGGGGTATAATCTTTGTTAGATGCAGGACCAAGCCATAGGTCCCAATCCAAGCCCTGTGGTTTTTTAGATGGGTTTGCCTCTGGCACCCCTTTTCCTTGAGGCCATACAGGCCTATTGGTCCATATAAATACTTTTTTAACGTCTCCAATAGCGTTTCCGTCTATCCATTCTTTAATTTTTACCACCCCTAAAGAGGAACCTCCTTGGTTTCCCATTTGAGTAACCACCTGTTGTTTTCTGGCCAAATGGGTTAAGTGCCTCGCCTCTGCAATGGTATGGGTCAGTGGTTTTTGAACATACACATGTAAGTTGCGCATCATGGCCTCATGGGCTATGATAGCGTGGGTATGGTCTGGAGTAGAAATGGTCACCGCGTCTAGGTCTTTTTGTTGGTCTAGCATTTTTCTAAAATCATGGAAAAAAGCCGCTCCTTCGTGTCTTTCTATAGCGTTTTTAGCCATAGCTGGATCTACATCACAGAGCGCTGCAACCCTGTTTTTACCCCCGTTATATGCATTGTTTATATCTGAACCTCCTTTTCCTCCAGCTCCAATAGCACCTACGACAAGCTGGTCACTAGGCGCTGTAAAACCAGTGCCTCCTATAACATGTCTGGGCACAATATAAAAACCAGTGCCTATTAAGGCACTTTTTTTAATAAAATCTCTTCTGTTGTTTTTTGTTTTCATGAATTTAAGCAGTGTTTGGTTGTTATTATAAGGGTTCAAGGTAAAAAATGATGTTTTTCCCGAAAGCCAATTATTTTTTGGAGCCATTAAATTAATGAAAAAAAGGCTTCCTTGTGTTTTTGTCTCTTTATAATGACAATTCTATTCCTATATAAAGGTGTCTCGTTGGTGCAGCTTCGTAAAACCTTCCTCCAAAAGCATTGATTCTAATGTTGTCAAAATAAAGGCTATTTGTCAGGTTGTTTATACCAGCAAAAAGTTTGAGAGCACCATTTTTTAATGGCAGTTGTTTTACGCCAGAAACATTTAATAAGCGATACGGAGCTATCCTTACACTGTTATTATTGTTGGCCATTAAGGCCCCTACATGCTGATATTCTAGTCTTATTTGCCCTTGGGCAGGTAGTTTAAGTTGTATTTGTGAGTTAAAATGGTGGCTTGGAATTCCAGGAATTTTATTTCCTGACAAACTAGCGTCTTCGCTGTTGGTACTAAAAGTATAATCAGCAAAAGTAAATGCATTGGTCCATTCCAGTATATTTCCTGTGAATGAGGCCATTGCCTCAACACCCCTTCTTTGTGTTGCACCAATATTTTTAAAAAATTGCCTCTGTGGAAATTCAGGCAACTCAAAAGGCAAAATTTCTCCATCTGAATCACTTAAAAAACCACTGACTTCCCAATTTATTTTATAGCCGTTATTTATGAAGTGTTTGCCTCTGTAGGTTAGTTCTATATTGTGAGATTTTACGGGGTTTAGGCTTTCGTTAAAACCCAAGCTTCCGTCTGGTGAATTGCTCATCTCACTAAGGGTAGGCGTTTCAAAACTTTGTGCATAAGAGAGGCTAACATATTGAAAACCACCCAATTTCCTGCCTAATGCAGCAGTAGGACTTAAGGCGGAGAAATTTCTTTTCTGGCTCGCATCTATTGCTATATGGATGAGGTCTCCCCTCAAAGCAGCGCTTACATCCCATTTTTGAAAGGGAAATTTACCAGTTATAAATCCATGGCTATTAGAAAAAACTTCATTTTGTTGCGCTACCAAAGCACCAACAACACCCTTTTCATTTTGAAACCTACTCCTCAGGTCGCTTTGCAAAGCGTGGCCTATGCCTACAATAAATTGTTCGTTTTTTAAGCCTTTAAAAATGGCTTTTGTGCCAAGGCCGTAATAACTTCTCTTAAAAGCAGAGACCCCTCCGTTTAAAAAGGGCAAAAGACCTTGAAAGTTTCTTTGAGCAAAAAAGGTATAGGAGTTAATGTTTAAAGATTTTTTATTGGAAGCGCTAGTTTCTGCTAGTTTAAGACCATATTCATGGCTTAATCCAACTTTTAAATGATTTATTTTTTCGGTGGTTTGGTAAAGAATATTAGCCTCTCTGGCATTTTTTCTTTTGCTTTTTACTTGCTCTAGGTTTAAACTGCCAGGGTCATTTGCATAAGGACTATCAGTATAATTAAACTGTCCTTTAATAGATTGATTTTTTGCGAGTTTGTAGGTAAAAGTTGTGTTTAATTGACTTTGTTTAAAACCGCTTAGTATTCTATACCCCTGTGAAACAGCTTGGTTAAAATGCCAGAGAGATTTAAATTTATTTTCTCCTAAAGCAACCGTCAATTGTGAAGAAGCCAATCCAAATGCACCGCCCATAGCCCTAAATTTTAATTTATTTGGCCCCAAGTCTTCTAGGGTGTGCATTAATATTACTCCGCCTGCAGCATTTCCATATAAAGCGCTACTTGGACCCCTTAGAATTTCAATATTAGATAAAATACTAATCGGTATATTATCTAATTGACCCTGTCCATCAGGTGTAGTTTCAGGAATACCGTCTATATTCAAAAACACGCCCCTTATACCAAAAGCGGCCCTTGCTCCAAACCCTCTTATGGAGATTCGCAAGTCTTGGTTGTAGTTGTATTGGTTTTGGGCAAATAAACCTGGCACCTGACCCAGATATTCTTTTAGCGATAATTGTGGGGTGGTTTCATGAATTTTTTTGGCATTCACAAAACTAGCGGCAGTTGGCGCTTCTAATAAGTTTGTTGTAATTAATGAGGCAGTTAGCACCACTTCGTTTAAAGCAGTAGTGTCTTTGACTTTTTTGCTGCGGTCTTGGCTGTATATAATATTAGAGACTGAAAAAATAAAAAGGAGTAGAAATAGAAAGTGGGTTTTAGAAGCCATTTATAGCAATAATTATCTTTTGCACTAAGGTATTGATAATTCAAAGTATTGGCCATTAGCAGAAGGGTTTTATTTTTCTAAACGCACTTTAACCTGAGGTATTTTTAAACTGTATATGCGTATGCGCTTGTCCTCTGGAGATTTTTCACTGGCAATGGGCGCGCCACTCCCTTCTATCACATAAGAAAGTTTAAGGTTTAGCGATTCTATCAGGTTATTTTTTATTTTTTCATTATGAGATTTGGTCAGGCTTTCGTTGTAGATAAGGGATAGTATTTGTGCAGATTCAAAGGCGGTATTTACAATAAGTGTTTTTAATATTAAGTATTCAAATGGCTCTAAAAAAGCTTCTTTTTTGTTAAAACTTATCTTGTGTTCAAAAACAAATAGAGTCTTTTTTTTCTTTTGTCTTTTCTTTAGTATCACCCAAAGCACTATTATAAGAACCCCAAAAAGCACACTAAAGACGGCGTACAAAGCCCTGTTTTTTTGGTGGACAAAAAGCGAACTATTTCCTGTTTTTTGCTTTACAAATAAGTTTTCCGTGACTTTAGTTAACAGCAGGTTTTTATTCGTTTTTTGGTAATAAATATAGGCGTTCTTGTATTTGTAAATGGGAAGATTTAAGTCCATTTCTACATTAAAGTACAAGGGGTTTTCTGTGTAATAAGAAGTTTCGTTGTTAATTACATCAATTTTAACAAGGCTCCGTTGTGCATTGAACAGCTCATGAGTTCCTTCTGGACCAGTGTCAATCCTCTTATATTGGTCCATTTCTTCAATAATACTTTGCCCTAAATAGGACCAGATTCTTAGTTTAAAATCATAAGCCCAAACCGAATTTTGATACAATGCCTTAAGGCGGTTTGTACCACTTATGTGATAGCCACCCAAAATAAATAAATTGTTTTTATTTAAAAAATGAATTTGAAGATGAGTGCTTTTTGGAACTTCAAGACCTTTTGTGCCAATAACTTCCCAGCCTTTTGAAATGGGATTTAAATAAGTAAGCGCGTTTGAGGTGGTCCAATAACCATAGCCACCATACTTATAGATGGTGTCATTTCTATGAAATAAACTACTTTCGGATTGCCAGTGGTGAATGTCAGAACGGTCTTTTCTAACCAAACTGTCATTTTCAAAAGCGTATACTTTTCCACCATCTTTTTCTGAGAGCAATAGTGTATTGTTTAGCCAAATAGGACGGTATTCAATAAAAGTGAAACCAGCGGGTAATTTTAGTGCTTTTTTGCTTTTAATCTCAAAAATCGCTATATCTATAGTAGTTAGACTATCCCCCGAAAACTGCAATAACAATCCCTTTCCCCTATCAAGCGTAGTTAATTCTTGGTC
>JGI20156J14371_10002439_pt1 | contig 14592 bp, 13 predicted proteins | sample COG_06_FD_14371 | JGI IMG/M metagenome (IMG submission 14371)
TCGACGATTCGACCGGTCATAAAGCACTCATCGGATAACAGCCATAGCGCGGCATTAGCCATGTCTTCAGTGCTCGGCAACTTACCCAGCGGAATCTCATTCAAAAATGCCTGCTCAATGGCTGGCATAGCCAGAAAGCCCTCAGTCATGGCGCTGGGGGTAAACCCTGGAGACAGAGAGTTAACGCGGATATTCTGTCCACCGAACTCAACCGCCGCGATGCGCACTATATGGTCCGCCCCAGCCTTGGTGCCCGCATAGGCCGCAAGTCCGGGAGGCGCCAATAGAGCTGTCTGGGAAGAGGTTATCACCACAGAGCCGCCATCGGTCATATGCGCAGTCATATGCTTGATAAACAGCGTGGTGCCTATCAGATGAACATCGCAGTTCTGCTGCAATACTTCACGGCTGATATCGGCAATCGCCGATGAAGTTTCGATGCCGGCAAAATTAATTGCGCCATCGAGTTTGCCGTAATGGGCTACAGCGGCATCTGCCAGAGCTGCAAGCTGCGCTTCGTCGGTAATATCGCATGCCACTGCTACAGCACCAATACTGTCGGCGATGGCCTGGACCTTATCCAGTCTGCGGGCGGCTAAGACTAATTTAGCACCTTCGGCAGCGCAGCGATGTGCTGTAGCTGCACCCATACTGCGTTCGTCAGATGCGCCTAAAATCACAATGACTTTCCCTTCTAATCGACCGGCCATGTTTGTACCTCTCAATAATTTATTTTTTTTATTAAATTTTTACTAATTGCTTACCGAAGTTTTGCCCGGCAAAAAGTCCCGCCAAACCAGCCGGACATTCTTCGATACCGTCTAATATATGTTCTTTAACTTTGATCTTGCCCTCATTAACCCACTGACTTAACTGCTCTATTGCCGCGGGATAACGCGCCACATGATCGAGAACAATAAAGCCTTCCATATGAGAGCGGCGAATCACCAACTGCATATAATTTTTCGGCCCCGGCGGCAGAGCTTTAGTTTGGTAACCACTGGAAATACCGCCACAGAGAACCACCCGTGCATGGTTGGACAGATTGACCAGCGCCGCATCGAGAATCTCGCCACCCACATTATCAAAGAACACATCAATACTGTTTTTACACAGCTCTCTCATGCGCTCATCGACCGACTCTGATTTATAGTCAATCACTGCATTGTAGCCAAGTTCATCAATCAGCCACTGACACTTGGCCTGACCACCGGCAATACCAATAACGCGACAACCCATAAGTTTGGCTATTTGACCCACGGTCGAGCCTGTGGCACCGGCGGCGCCTGAAATCACAACCGTATCCCCCGCCTTGGGTTTGCCTATATCCAGTAGCCCGAAATACGCGGTAAGGCCGGTAAGGCCATAAATATGCAGCGGATAAGCAATAGGCATCTCCGCGGGGATTTTCGACACAGGAAATAAGCCCGTGCCATCACTGATCGCATACTCCTGCCAGCCAAAACCGCCCTGCACTCGATCGCCTGTCTGATAGTCACTGTGCTTACTGGCCACAACCTCGCCTACCGCCATAGAGCGCATCACTTCGCCAATGGCAACGGGCGGCACGTAGCTACGCACATCGTTGAGCCAGCCGCGCTGGGCGGGCTCAAATGACAGATAGTGATTTTTAACCAGAAATTCGCCATCGATTAAATCGCGGACTGTCTCAGTCTCGAAATTAAAGTGCTCTGCGCTAACGGTGGTTTCTGGACGGGATTTTAAGGTCCATTTTTTATTGATTATTGCTGCTGTCATGGGGTGTACCAAATAGGTGACGAATAGGCGCGATCTTGAATGGTTTTTGGCGCACGGGGATCTATGACTGCACCAAAATATTTGGCGTCATAGGTCGTCCAGCGCGGCGTAGGAATTTGAATAACTCTGGCATAGTAGAATGCACGCTGCTCTGAATCGAACTCTGGGTCAGTCCATACTGCAGTCAGTTCCGCGGCACCTATGCTATTGCTATAGGTTGCATTTTCTATATCCACGGTATTGCCCACGGCAGGAATATTCCCTGAAAACCAGTTGCCACTGCGGCCATCAGACAGTGCTACATCAAATATTTTCTCTTCGGTTTCGCCACTGGCATTGAGCCAACCTTTAATAATTTGTACGCGGTCGAGATTGGCGCCATCCGGATCTCTTGATGCTGCCACCATAAAGCGCGGTGCCGCGCTTTTTTGACTGCGGGTTAGATCCCCGCCCATGGGCACACCTTTCTGGTAGCCAATGCTGGCAAAGTCAGCCTGCAGTACATCGGCCTCTGTAAACTCCCAGCCGCCAAAGAAGCGCAACTTAATTCTTGTCCCAGACGTGGCATACACCTCGCGTCGCTTAATCGCCCGAAAAATAGACTCGCGGGTATTTTCTTCAGACCAGGCCGCGGTCAGGCCAGAGGACACCAGCTGCCAGATTTTCTGCAACTGATCGGCCATACGTTTTTCCGTGCGGTCGACAGAGGGTTCATCATGGGCGAATTTGCCAAAGAAATTATCCTCATAGGTGGTCGCCATGCCGGTGTGAGAATCAGTACTGCCGATCAGGCCAAACTTAAACGGGTTGGTCCCTAAATTAGCCTCGTGACGCAGCCCCTCCCGCAATGCCGAGCGGCTGTACTCATACTTCAGCATATGCGGCTGTTTAGGCGTATCAAGGGTAATATTGCCCTCATCCCAGGTCTCAAAATCGGCAAACTCATCTGTCGGTGACAGGAATGGATGGGTCTCACCATCGCCTTTAATCTGAGTGGTTTCATACACAGGTTCCCAGCGTGCTCGCTTGCGTGCGTATGACTCATCCAGCGGCAGTCCATTTTCCCGATTCGGTGAAAACATGCGACCATTGCTGACATTGCCATTGTGAGCAATGGCGATTACCTCACCCCCAGTTTGCTTTTCATAGTCCGCCAGGGCATCCCATAGATCCTCTGGGTCATTGCTGTGCTGGGCCGAAAAAGGCGTGTGTTGGGCGGCCAGCTCGGCACCGTCTTTATAAATCACCACCCGGTGCAAGTTGTCACCGGTGATCATCGATGTCCATTCATAGCCAACAAAGGCGGTAAACAGCCCCGGCTCATTATATTTGTCCGCCACTGCTGAGGCTTCCGACCAGATCGATCTGCGCAGACTGTCCGGGGTCAAATATTCTGCCTCGCTGGTTTGAATAGCGTCAGAGAAAGCCAGTGCTAGGCCCATCATATCGCCCTGCTGCATCATCTCTTGCCATTCCATGCCCATCTTCCATTCCTTTAGACGGGGGTCGTTGACCTCCAGCTGCGCATAGATACCCAGATATTCGGCATGATCTGTAACAGCCAAGAAGTCCAACGGGCGGCGCAGTCGCGCCGGCATACCATTGTCTGCCTGCACAGTCTGACCGCGGGCAAATTCAAAGGCCTGATCTTTGGTCAGGCGGGTTTGTAAAATATAGGCATCGGCAGATAGCTGGGAATGCAGGTGCAAATCGCCCCAGTAGAGATTGGTTAGGCCCTCTCGTACCGGCGTGGAATAGAGTAACTTTTGCTCCTCCAAGGTCTTCTTGTCTGGCTCGCTGGCATTTAATAAGCCAGTAAAAGACAGAGCTATCACCACAATTGTGGCACCACTGACAAGCTTGTGCATGGTTGTTATCCTGTATTTATGGTTATTATTTATAGGCAGAAAGGGGCGTAACGATCTCGATCAGATTGCCATTGTTGTCACGGATAAACAGCAGCCGCACACCGGCCGCATCAAAATTGGTCGGGGCTAATTCCAGCTCAACACCGCGACGGACAAGTTCAGCTGCCACGGCATCCACATCGGCACTGCTAAAAGCCATATGCACATAGCCACGATCGGACATGGCAGTAAACACATCTGGCGCAACCACCTCATCCTGAAATGCCTGCTTGGTGCCAACCACTTCAATCATAAAACCATTGGCGGAGATATAGCCCACGTCCACGTCCGGGTAGCCATCGATATCCCATTCGCGCACCACCTCAAAGCCAAGGACGCTGTTATACCAGTCCACCGTGGCACGGTAGTCATCCGTTGAAATCATAATATGGTCGGCACGCATCAGTGCCAGAGGATTCGCTTTAGGAGCCACATCTTTAGCGACAACCAAAGACGATAGACAAAAAATAATCAATCCTGCAAGACTGGCTTTTGACATGGCATTACCTCAGCTGATCTGAATTTATAACATCAGTGCCCACATAGTCATTGAGCAACTCATGAAAGCGCTGCACTCGTTTTTCTTGATGGGTCAAAATACAGCCATTAAAGCCTCGGGAATTGAGCCCCTGTTGCTGGCTGGTGCCAATACTCAGATCCTGGTCTGCCACATAGCCAACGGACTGACCGTCACCATAAACACTGTGGCGATTTTCGGCCCACTCCAAGGGCATCGGCCCTATGGGGGTAATAACTTCTGTCATGCCCTCAACCGGTGGTACCAACACCCAGTGGTGAAAGACACATTTTTGCGGGTCGGTGGGATGCGGTTCTGTGCGCAGGATCTGACACTGCTCTGGTGACATGGTGATAGTGAGATTGGGAAATAGCGTGCAGTGGAAATAATCAACCAGCTGTTGATCGCTCATATTCTCGTAGTTGGTAAAGCCACGCTCGGGGCCGAGACGACGTTTCGCCGCCACAATCGCTTCGCGTATATCACCGGTGTGGCCATTAAAATCTGCCGGATCGACATCCCAGGCTCGCGCCACATCGTCCAGTGGTGAGGGTACTTCGCCGGTATGAAATTCCGGGTTGCGGGTGCTGGCCTGATGGCCTTTCATCCACATGGAGTTGTGGCCCGTTTCATACATTTCAAACAGTGTGTCCGGCAGGCCATCGTTGATAAAGGTCGAGAGCTCTGGATGAATAGTGGGTAGATGGTAACTTTCGTTAAAGTTGTCGCGAATAATTTTCCAATTAAAATTGGCATCGGCGGACAGATACATCACCCGAATCCAGTTATCCAGGCCATAGCTTGCCAGCCTTTCTGGCAAGGGCGCCAGCCAATCCAGCAGTGGCGCCACATCCTCATCCATGCAGTAAAAAATAAACGGCCCCCAGGTCTCGCAGCGTACCTCTGTCAGAGTCACCTTGCCGCAGGGATTGCCATCGGGAAAGTCATCGGGATCTTGAACATTGACCAGCACGCCATCGGGGGAAAACTGCCAGCCGTGGTAGCCGCAGGTGATTCTATCGCTGCCGCCTATATCACCGAGTACCAGACGGTTGCCGCGGTGAGGGCAGGAATTGTAAAACGCTTTGATCGAATCATCGGCCTGACGGATCATAATCACCGATTCAGTCCCTAGATTATGACGAACATAATCCCCTTCCTGCTCAAGCTCGGCAACCATGCCGCCGAGATGCCATACTTTGGGCCACAGACGCTCATTTTCGAGCACCATAAATTCACTGGAAATATAGCGATCTGCGGTGATGTGATCACCCCGCACTGGAAGATCGAAGCCTTTTGCATAGCGCGAAGTCTCAGCTTGCGAGCTCATTATTTACCCCTTAGATGAATGTTAATATTGCCAAAAAGCAGCCCAAAAGAGGGCTGCTATCACCTGTTCTTATGGAAATCACCTGCGTTATTTAGCGATCAGACCGCCATCCACCACCAGTTCCGTACCAGTCACATAGCTAGACTCATCGGAAGCTAAAAACAGCACACAGTTGGCTACTTCCACGGGATAACCCATGCGCCCAAATGGCACTGTTGCGCCGAGCTTTTCAAACTCATCGGGATTGTCGCGACGGGAATCATTCTGGATATTGGTGTCGATCAAACCCGGGTGCAGGGAGTTGCAGCGAACGCCATCGGCCGCATGCTCAAGAGCAATGCTCTTACTGAATATCTGTACGCCCGCCTTGGCAATACCGTAAACCGAGACACCGGGAATTCCGCGCAGCGCGGCAACCGAGGACATATTCACAATAGAGCCGCCACCAGAGGCAATCATTGCCGGTAGGGCTTTTTTACAGCCAAGGAAAACACTGCGAATATTTACATCCATCTGCAGATCATAATCGGCTACTGAATATTCACTGATCGGACGCATCACTGCGATGCCGGCATTGTTCACCAGAATATCGAGACTGCCAAAACGCTCTACGGTGGCATCGACGACTTCCTGCCAGCGCTGCTCGTCGACCACATTTTGTTCCATGGTCAGGACTTCAGCACCCATAGCAGTCAGCTCTTTTTCCGCGGCAGCCAGACCGACCATATCAATATCTGTGATCATCAGCTTAGCGCCCTCCTGTGCAAAGCGCACAGCCGTGGCATGACCCAATCCAGGGTTGGACGCTGCACCGGTAATGATTGCAACTTTGTTTAATAATCTAGACATGGAATTCTCCTTGTTGTTTTTAAAATTAAGAGTTTATTTTTTCGCTAGATGGCATTCCAGCCGCCATCCACTTCGAGCAAACTTCCGGTACTAAAAGACGACAGGTCGGAGGCCAGAAACATCACTCCATTGGCGACCTCTTCAGGTGTACCAAGCCGCTTGATCGCATGTCTGGTGGATAGCACCGATAAATCCTCAACCAAGCTCACAACCAATGGTGTGGCAACGTTGCCAGGGCAGATCGCATTGATGCGAATATCCCGATCGGCATAGTCCACGGCGACAGTGCGAGTCAGCCCTGCGACGGCAAATTTACTGGTCACATAGGGCGCGGCATTCGGGTACGTATTGCGGCTGGTGGCAGAGGCCATATTGACGATACGTCCGCCGCCCTGTTTAAGCATTTGACGAATTTCCGCCTGCATACAGAGCCACACGCCTTTTACATTAACCGCAATAACGCGGTCAAATTCCGCCTCGCCGACCTCATGAAATTCCTGCAGTGGCGTTGCTGTGCCGGCATTGTTAACGGCAATATCGAGACGCCCAAAGCGCGCCACTATGGCCGCCATCATGGCACTCACATCGGCAGAATCGCTAGCATCGTTAAGTAACCCGAGCACCTCAGTGCCGCCCTTTTCGAGATCATTGACCGCCTTATCCAATGCCTCTTGAGAAATATCGGTGATCACTAGCTTCGCGCCTGCAGCGGCAAATGCCTGGGCACAGGCATAGCCCAACCCCGCTGCGGCTCCAGTAATCAGCACTACCTGTCGTTTAAAATCAAAAGTCATAATAGGTTTATTCTTGTTATTAATAGACGCGCATTATTGCGCTCATTAGGTGGCATTACCGCCATCGACCATATAGACGCTACCGGTACAGTAGCTGCTGTCATCACTGCCCAAAAACACCATCATATTGGCAATTTCCTCAGGCTGACCGTAGCGACCCAATGGCGTCACCGCCTCAACCATCGCTCTAAAATCACCGGCGCCCGCTTCAGCAAAGCCGTCTTCGATGGACTCCATCATGCGGGTTTCAACTGCTCCTGGATTGACCGTATTGACCCTGATCCCGAACTGAGCCGACTCCAATGCGGCGCAACGCATCAGGCCTATCACCGCGTGCTTGCTGGTATTGTAGGCAGCCGTATTGGGCGACCCCTTCACGCCGGCACCAGAGGAGGTGATGATAATGCTGCCACCGCCGCCATCACGCATGACCGGCATCACATAGTGCAACCCCAACCAGACGCCTCTAACATTGACTGCCAATACCTTATCCAAGTTGCTGACATCGGTGTCCATAATCGAACCGATCTTGCCCTCGACGCCGGCGTTGGCGACAAACACATCGATGCCGCCAAACCGGTCCACCGTGGCGCGGACCATATTTTCAACTTGGTCCGCTTCGGCCACATCGACAGCGATACAGGCACAGTGCTCAGAGCCGAGCTCATTGACCAGTTGCTGAGTGACTTCGGTGCCTATATCCGCGAGCATCACTTTGGCGCCTTGGCTGACAAATTTACGCACTGCCGCCTGACCTATTCCGCCGCCCGCACCTGTGATCAATACCACTTTATTATTTAATTTCATCTTTTATCAGGCCCTTAACGTTTTTCTCATTTGTGTGGTTAATTGTTATTCGCCGGGTATTTCGCCAGCCGCGACCATGGCATCAAATAACTCAGTACCCAAAGGATTGCGACGCAGGCAGAGACCGCCGTTAACCTGTAAATTTTCACCGGTCATAAAACATTCGTCAGAGGCGAGAAAGGTGGCTGCTGCGGCAATATCTTCACTGCTGCCAATACGGCCCAATGGATAGCAGCTTTCAAACTCTGCCAACAACGCAGCGCTTTTTAACGGCTCTGCAGTCATCGGAGTCTCGGTCAAACCGGGCGAAATGCTATTGGCGCGAATACCTTTGCAGCCATATTGATTGGCGACACAGCGAATCAGGTGGTCGGTGCCGGCCTTGGTGCCCATATAGGCAGCGTGGTCATCGAGCATAATATTGGCGGTGGCGGAGGAGATCTGGATAATCGAGCCACCTGTTGCGTCCATCGCCTGAATCAGTTTTTGCAGCCAGACAAAGGGCCCCTTAAATTGCAGGTCTATCATCTGATCAAGCTGCTCTTCGGAGTTCTCTGCCAGCGGTACCAACAGGCCCCATCCAGTGCTGTTAATCGCTACATCGATGCGGCCATAACGGTCGACAATACTGTCGACCATCTCGACAATGGAGGCTTTTTTCGAGAAGTCGCAGAGCACCCAATCGCCATCAATCTCTTCGGCGAGTTTGCGAAGTGCTGCCTCGTGACGACCAGAGACAACCACTTTGGCTCCCTCGGCAGCGAATCGACGCGCCATAACCTGGCCCATATTATCTTCGCCGGCAGCACCGACTATGGAGACCACTTTTCCCGTAAAACGACCCATTAGAAACCCCTTGTGACAACCCGTTTGGTTTTTATTGTAAGTAAATTTTTTAGCGAAACGCTTACAAAACAGACATGCATGTTTCTTTTTTTAAAGACTATATTATCAATGGCAGCAAGCTGCAACTGGTTTGTCCTCAATCTGTAGTTAACTATGCTGTCTAACGGGCTAAATTGTATTGGTTTGAGACGCTTTGCTGCGAGGCAAAATCAAAATGGTTATTGAGGCGGAGGTAACATTAGCCATAAAAGTGACGCGCGGAGCGGGCTCAACAGCGGGCGAAAAGGGAGTGGTTCGGGTGCAGATTAGCGGGGACTAATGAGCGCAGCAAGCCGACGGCCAGCCGCGCTCAGGGTTTACTCTTCCATCAAATCAGCTTCTTTATAGATATCATGAAGAATCGCGGTCAGGTAGGTCATTACGCGTTTGGCTCGGGCGTTCTTGCGCGCCGACATATGGCTCAGGGCCATGCCCTTCATCAAAAACTGGACCATATCGTGCGCACCTTCAAGTCGCGCTAGATTTTTCCAATGCGGGAAAACCGCTTTAACAGTATTGAGAAACTGTTTTTCAAAGTCTTTTTCTACTGGCTCAATAATCTGTCGCAGCTCAGCGTCAGTTCGCGAGGCAGCAAGCATCTCTTCATAGGCCAAAAATGATGGCAGATTGACATAGCGCCAAGCGGATTCGACGGATTCGCGAATTGCTTTATCGGTCAACTTGCTCGTAGGATCATCAATGTCCGCCATCAGATCGCGGTACTCGTCCAAACGCCGCACGTGCAGATAGTCGATCACCGCGCGCATGACTGACATACGCGATGGAAAGTGATGCATCATCGCACCACGGGAAACCCCAGCGTAGTTAGCAATCAGAGCGGTGGTAGTATTGGCGTAGCCCAATTCGAGAAGACATTGGATGGTCGCCTCAAGAATCGCAGAACGCGTGATCGCACTCTTCTCGGCCTGCCAACCCTTTTCATTGCGCTGCGGTCTTTTTTTACTGGTTGCTGCAACTTTCTTTGCCGCTGCCATTTAATGTGCCCTTCAAATTAAATTAAATCCATTCGATCATCGTCGATAAGGTAAAAAACCAACAGCTGACGGTATTGTCGAATTGTATACAAAAACAGGTGCCAAATCATTACTTAGCCGAGTAAACAATCAGGATTGTTTACTCGGCGTTAGCCATTGAGCTGGTCGAAATCATTGCGACCGCCATAGCAGCCAACGGTTTTACCAAGGCTCTCATTTGACTCGCCTTATCACTTGATGCATTACCCCCGAGTGCCCGCTGCCCGACGCCTTCGAGAATCGCGGCAAAGCGAAACATACTGAAAATGACATAGAAATCCCAATTCTCAATAGCCTCGATACCCATGCGCTGACAATAGAGCGCCACATATTCCTCTTCGCTGGGAATCCCCAATGCCTGACGATCAATACCTCCCAGCCCCGCCAGCACAGAGCGATTATCGAGACGCAACTGCATGCACTGGTAAGCGAGATCGGCGTAAGGGTGACCCAGCGTCGAAAGCTCCCAATCGAGCACGGCAATGGCTTGTGACTCCACGGCATCGAACATAATATTATCGAGACGAAAATCACCGTGGGCGAGCACTAACTTACCGTCGTCTGCAGGAGTGTTTTGGGGCAGCCATTGGATCAGCTTGTCCATATCATCAATGGTCTCAATTTCCGAGGCCTGATACTGTTTGGTCCAGCGACTAATCTGACGGGCAAAATAATTCCCCGGCCGGCCAAAGTCGCTCAGGCCAACGTCATCGATATCTACCGAGTGCAAAGCCACCATCACCTGGTTCATCTGATCAAAAATGATTCCGCGCTGGGCATTGGTCATATCTGGCAGTGCCGGATCCCAAAACACAGTGCCCTGCTTAAATTCCATGATATAAAACATACTGCCGATTACCGAGTCATCTTCGCAGAGATGATAAACCTCGACCACTGGCACCGCGGAGTTGGCCAGTGCAGACAACACCCTATATTCGCGGTCCACCGCATGGGCTGACTTTAATAAGTCGCCGGGTGGTTTGCGGCGCAGCACATAGGTGCCGCTTGCCGCCGTAATTTTAAAGGTTGGATTCGACTGTCCGCCGGCAAATTTTTCCGCGCTCAGCGGCCCCTTAAAGCCAGCAACCTGAGCCTCGAGATACTCTGCCAGCTTGTCGTGATCAAAATCAAAATACGACGGCATAAATTAACCCTTTATTGAGTAATTGCTGAGTGACGGCAGCTTAGGCTTTGGCACCCGAATAACGCTCGATAATCTGTTTGCCCAGCGCCATCTGATGAACCTCATCAGGTCCATCTGCCTGACGACACCAGCGCGCATAATTAAACGCTTCGGCCATACAGTAGTCCTCAGTGAGGCCTCCTGCGCCATGCATCTGTATTGCTTTATCCAACAGATTTTGAATTAACAGCGGAATGGTGGTCTTGGTTGCGGCGATCATATCGACTGACGCGGGAACGCCCTCTTGGTCGATTTTGTGGCAGGTCTTGAGTACTAATAAGCGCGCCATTTCAATTTCTGAATACATCCGTGAGATATTTTCCCGCACCGACTGATGCTTGCTCAACTGACGACCGAAGGTCGAGCGTGCAACCGTGCGCTTACAGGCCAATTCAAGTGCGCGCTGACCGGCACCGATCAGTCGCATACAGTGATGCATGCGACCGGGGCCCAGCCTTCCCTGAGCGATTTCAAAACCGCGCCCGGCACCGAGCAAGACATTCTCTAAGGGAACACGACAGTTTTCAAAGCGCAGTTCCGCGTGACCTATAGGCGCATCATCGTAGCCAAAGGTCGTCAGAGGTCGAACTAATGTCAGGCCAGGCGTATCCTTTGGCACCAGAACCTGAGTTTGCTGCAAATGACGATTGGCATTGCCGGGGTCAGACTTACCCATCACAATTAAAATTTTCGTGCGTTCATTCATGGCACCAGTAATAAACCACTTGCGCCCATTGAGCACCCATTCATCGCCCTCTTGCACAATACTCATCTCAACATTGGTGGCATCACTGCAGGCCACCTGAGGCTCGGTCATGGCATAGGATGAACGGATCTCACCAGCCAGCAGCGGCTGCAGCCACTTATCTTGCTGCTGTTTGGTGGCGTAATTCATAAACACTTCCATATTGCCAGTATCTGGTGCATTGCAGTTGAACACTTCTGGAGACCAGATCACGCGCCCCATGACTTCGCAGAGCGGGGCATAGTCGGCAAAGCTGAGACCGCCATGGTCGCAGTATTCGGCGTGGGACGGCGGAACAAAAAGATTCCACAGACCAGCTGCCTGAGCTTTTCGCTTCAATTCTTCCATCAATGGCAGTGGGGCAAAACGGTTCTCGGCACGGTGTAGCTGCTGAGCGTAGGCGGCTTCGTTGGGATAGATATTTTGTTCAAAAAAGTGCTCGAGTTTTTCCAGCATCTGCTGAGATTTTTCACTGTTTTGATACATATTGCTACTCCATTAATAGATGCTATCGATAAAAAGGGGGGGCGAATATAGTTGCGGCTAAACACTTACCACCAAGGGTAAAAAGCTGGCATACCAGTAGACACTCTGGACGGAAAGTTCGCAGGACGCTTCTCTAAGAATGACGCAACACCCTCTTTACCATCTTTCTGGCTGGTGTAAAACACCGCCAGAGACTCAACCTTGTGGGCCTCGGCCGGATGGGCGGCCGCGGAGTTGCGGTAGAGCATCTGACGCATCAGTGCCACAGCGACTGGCGCGGTATTGTCAGCGATCTGCCGGGCCAGTTCGTAGGCTCTGGAAAGCAGCCTGTCTGGAGCGCAGACTTCATAGACTAAACCGCCGGCAAGACTCTCTGCCGCATTAAAAATTTCACCGGACAGCATCCACTTCAGGGATTGCTGCATACCGACAATACGCGGTAAAAACCAGGTTGAGCAGCCTTCGGCAACAATGCCAATTTTGCCAAAGACAAATCCAAAACGGGCTTTTTCTGACGCCAGACGAATATCCATGGCACAGGCCATGGTTGCACCCACTCCCACTGCAGCACCGTTGATGGCACCGATAACCGGCTTTTTGCAATCATAGATAGCCAGAGTAACTTTGCCTGCACTGTCACGAACGCCATCCATTTCCTCGTAGGCCTGCATTTCTTTGAGGGTCGGAGTGCGAGATTCATCGAGACCAAAGACATTGCCCTCAGCAGAGAGATCCATGCCGGCGCAAAACGCTTTGCCGGCACCGGTAACCACAATCACGCTGACGTCGTCGTCATCGCTTGCGCGATTAAAGGCGTGCACCAGTTCATTACACATTTCAATGGTGTAGGCATTCATCACCTCTGGGCGATTCAGCAACAGAGTCAGGATTTTGTTATCGACTTGGTAGTCAATGGTCTTGTAGTCGGAGCTCTGACAGGTCATTTTTTGGTCCTTGGTTCTCGCAACAGGAGGGGACAGAAAGTCCTCTCCCGGAGGCTATTTGGAGGGGCGATACCCTGACGCTAATCGAGTAATTGGTTTCGCTTTACGGCTGCGATAATACCATTCATAAAAAAAACAAACCAGAATAACTTTTATTTTTACCAAGCAAAAACCAGATACACAAAAGCCCGGCAAGTACCGGGCTTTTTATATTCGAGAGGCAAAAAGAGCTCTAACCAAGCAATCGCAAACCAAACACTATTCTGGGCGCATATGCGGAAACAGCAGCACATCTCTAATAGAAGGCGAATCAGTCAACAACATAACCAAGCGATCAATACCAATGCCCTCGCCTGCAGTGGGTGGCATGCCGTATTCCAGAGCGCGAATATAGTCCGCATCAAAGTGCATCGCCTCATCATCGCCGGCGTCTTTCTCGGCAACCTGTTGCTTAAAGCGGGCTTCTTGATCTTCGGAGTCATTCAGCTCAGAGAAGCCATTGGCGATTTCACGGCCGCCGACAAAGAATTCAAAGCGATCAGTGACATGGGGGTCTTGATCATTGCGGCGCGCCAATGGCGACACTTCTGCAGGATACATAGTAATAAAAGTAGGCTGTTCTAAAAGATGCTCGACGGTCTTTTCAAAGATTTCTATTTGAACCTTACCCAGGCCCCAGATATCTTTAAGTGGAATATGTAAGTCAGTGGCAATTTTGCGTGCGCCCGCCTCATCAGCCAGCTGCTCGGCACTGATCTCAGGGTTGTACTGCAAAATCGAATCAAACACTGACAAACGAACGAAGGGCTCGGCAAAGTCATAGTGAACTTCACTAACCACTTCACCTTCAGCGTTCTTGCTAGTGTTAATCACCTTGGTTGAGCCAAGCACTTCTGTGGTCATTTTGCGCAGCATATCTTCGGTCAGATCCATCAGATCATTGAAGTCCGAATACGCCTGATAAAACTCCAGCATGGTGAACTCAGGATTGTGGCGCGTCGACAGGCCCTCATTGCGGAAATTGCGATTGATCTCATAAACCCGCTCAAAACCACCTACCACGAGGCGTTTTAAATAGAGCTCCGGAGCGATACGCATATACATATCGATATCCAGCGCATTGTGGTGCGTGACAAATGGTCGCGCCACAGCACCACCGGGAATCACCTGCAACATCGGCGTTTCAACTTCCAGATAGTCCGCAGCATTTAAATAGCGACGGATAAAATCGACCACCTTAGAGCGAATGCGAAACGTGTTACGCACATCGGGATTAACAATCAGATCGACGTAGCGCTGACGATAGCGCATCTCTTGATCGGCAAGACCGTGGAATTTATCTGGCAGTGGACG
>JGI20156J14371_10002448_pt1 | contig 14560 bp, 15 predicted proteins | sample COG_06_FD_14371 | JGI IMG/M metagenome (IMG submission 14371)
ATGTTTTTATTTAATTTTCAATTTGAATGAACCAACGCTTTTATCGTACTCAAATAATTTTTCATAGGAAGGATTCATTTTTAAAAAGTTTTTCAATTGTTCGTAAAAAGTTGTATTCATAGTTGCTCTTATTCTAACATAAAACATGTCTGTATGTTTATTTTTAATGTTTAAATAATCCACCCACCATTTTAATGTAGCTTCGGGAAACTCTCTTTTAGGAAATATTTGACTACATCTTAGACCTGTATAAAATATTCTTTGAGAAAGTAACATCATAACTCTAGGAGAACATATATAAAACTTGTCAGCAATCCCACCATATTCATTATAACTAGTTGTATATAATAAATTATTATCGTGTACTACATTTTCAATATGTTGGAGGTTAATATCACGAAGAATATAAGTATCACTCCATAAAAAAACACAAGCATCATAGTTTTGTATAGGGAATTGACCGGTCTTGTATTCTTGATATAATTGACGTTTACAATTTAGTGGAGGATTTAATTGAGTAAAACAAGATTTTTTGACAAAGTGAGTCTCAATATCTTTATCCACATCTTCCTGGTATTCTGTTATCAATTCTTTCACTTTAAGTAAATTTACATCAGTGTTGTTGATTTGTAATTTATCTTCACTTTTTCTATCTGAATTTTTTATATCTGAATCAATTAAGTTTTTTTTTGAGATAAAACTATAATGATATACATCGACTGTATTGTATTTTAATTTAAGCTTATCAACAATTCTCTTCTGAATTGTTTCATGTGTATATCGTAATCCTCGGGGAGCAAAACCTGTGACTAATACACATATTTTAGGTGAATATCTATGGTTTAATAATTTAATAATCGTGATTATGATGAGTAAAATGAAAAAAATTACATATTCATACATGATTCTTTTAATATTTATATTATTTAAAAAATTTATAATATATTTAATTGTTATTTAAAAAAAAGTTAAGAAGTTTTATATAATATTAAACACTAATGGATCCATATAAAGTATTAAATGTAAGTCGTAACTGTTCAATAGAACAACTACGAGATGCTTTTAAACAAGTAGCAATAAAAGTCCACCCCGATAAAGGTGGGAATCAAGAACTTTTCAACATAGTAGTAGAATCTTACAAAGTCATATTTCAAAAATTAAAAGGACAATCTGGTGATAGAGATTTTAATGAACTCAAACAAGAATCACAAAGGGAATTTACAACTATGAAAAAAACTAAACATGTTAGTTTTAAGTTAGACGATGACAAAGAGGGTTTCCAAAAGAAGTTTAATAAAGTTTTTGATGATAATAGATTTTATGATTCGACAGTGGACGAAGGTTATGGACATATGATGAGAGAACACAGTGCGACTCGTGAAGATATCGATATCAAAAAAAAAGTGAACAATTTTAAAGACTTCAACTCGGCTTTTGACGATCAGGAAGTATTGAATAAAGACATGGTAGTTTACAAAGAACCAGAAGCACTTATGCTTTCTAAATCTTTGTCATATAACGAGTTAGGTGTGGATCGTATAGATGATTATAGTAGTGATACGACAAAAGCATCTACACTAGGTTACTGTGACTATATGAAAGCTCACACAACAAATAAATTAGTTGATAAACGCTATTTAAAAGAACACGAAACTTATAAAAATATGAATGATATTGAACAAAAACGAGAAGCTCAATCTTTCTCTCTATCTGATGAAGATATGAGAGTTATTGAAGCTGGACTAAAAAAAGAAAAAGAGCAAGAGATGAGAAGACAAGTAAATGTTCAAGAATATGATAAAAATATTCAAAGTCATTTTGAAAAAGTAAACAAATTGATGATAGATCAATTTCAATAATTATAGCAAAAAATGAGTTTTTAAATAAAAAATGATATGTTTCTCGATTTCTTTTCATAAAATATCAATTTATAAACAAGAAAGTTATTACGACAATAAAGCATAATGGTTGCTATTCAAAAGTATTGCACTTTTATTAAAGCAAATGATGCACAGTGTAATTGTTACAGAGTGAAAGGCACTGAATTCTGTTCATTTCACAATCAAAATACACAAGAAGATAGAGTGAAACTCTTAGAACAAGAGCTTGTAGAAATTAAAAAAGCTCTACATATTCAAGTTGAGAAGCATGAAGAGTTTGTGAAAACAACTGATGCAAAAATATCTAACTTAAGTGAGAATGTAGTTACTTACAAGTCAAAGATTAATACACAACAAAAATACATGAATTTTGTGCATTTTGTATTCTTTATAGCATTAGTATCAATAGTGGCTTATTTGAATAATCTTCAAGTAAGTGAGATTATTAAGGTTATGGTGAAGTGTATGAAAGTATACAAAAACATTATCAAGGAATATGTTATAAAGTATACAAAAATTGTGAAAGTTTATTGTATTAGAGTGTATGAAAACACTGATTTAACAAAAATTAAACGATCATTCGATATACAACTTTTGTTAAAGTAGATTGAGTCATAGTAGGTTAGGTTTAGTATTTTTGTAATGAAATATTAATTTTTTCAATGTAACAATTTAATATATCATGTAGAATTAAAATAAATGAAACAGAAAGTAAATAATAAAAAACCCTATAGAAAATCAATGAAATCAGGTTCTGTTCCACAACAAAAACAACAAAAACAACTAACAGAACAACTTTATGATTCAACTGCTGATTTTGGAGTTTTCATGGCAGTATTAGGTCTAATTGGAGCATCTATAACTGGTTTTATTATGATATGTATAGCATTATATCTCATTTTTAATAACGGGACACATTCTAAACAATCAGAGGCTAATGTTATTGAATCGAAATGTGATATTTACAAGGATTCTAAAAATAAAACACATAGAAAATGTAGAACAACTGTGAATTACAATGTGAATAGCAAAGAATATGAAAACATTATTTCAACTGATAATTTATTATCAAAAAATTCAAAAGTCAATATCGTGTATGATCCAAATAATCCTGAGGATTCGCTTAAGAAAACTGGAATGCGTAGAATTCTCGCATATGTATTAATAGGATTAGCACTTGTAACAATTGTTGCTGCTGTTATTAGATACTATATTGTGAAAACTTATAAAGTAGCTGCTGCTGCAACTGGTGTAGGAGAAGCGGCTTCTATTTTTGGCACACCGTTTCAATCATCTGGACCTTCTATTGATCCTGTTAATGCACCAATTGACTCATATAACTCAATGGAATTAATTGGCACAACAGAAAGTCAATAAATAAAATGTAAGCTTTTATATAATATTAGTATTACATTTATTTAAATTTTTTATAAATTCTAAATAGTCATCCATATCATGATGAGATACTTTACATCCATACAAATTGTACAAAGGAACATTAAAGGATAATTCTTTTCCAAAATGAATACCACCCCTTACATGTTTGAATCTACCTGGCAAAGGTGTAAATGTAATAGGGTCTTTATGTCTTACACAACGAAAAGATGTGTTTACAAGTTTATTGAATAATTTAGAAAATTGTTTACTACCAACTCTTGGAGAACCAAATGTAATACAACTTACGGGTATCTTATATGAAATGGCACAATCCAATGCTACAATGGTAGCAATAGCGCCAAATAAACTATGACCTGTGCAAATAATTCTTTTGTATTCTTTTTCTTGCATTAATTTAACTATCTCTAAATGAATACGTGTTCGCACCGATTCATATTGTTTCATGAACCCACTATGCACTAGTTTATTATCTAAATAGTCCACTTTTGTTCTCCATATTTGAAAGTCATGATACCAATCTTTAATTGTAGTTGTTCCTTGTCCACTGATAATAATATCATCATCTTTTGATGATACAAACGATTGACAATCTGTGTCTTTATTTTCAATAAATACGCCTTCTATATTCTTAGAATATGCATTATTAGCATATTCAGCACATAACTCGATAAGCACTGTATCACAATATTTAGCCATTTATATATTATTACACGAAAAATATTTAAATATTATGTGATTTGTTTTTTTTGTAAATTATTTTAATTAGAATATAATTATGTGTAAAATAATATCATTAAAAGTGAATCATAATAATCACTTAAAAGATTCTTTTAAATTATCTTTAGATAATAGAAAAAAAATTGAATTTGACTTTGATAAAACACATGATACAGTAAATGGAATTTTAAACGAATTAGTTACAACTATAGATGAAAATTTGAATATAGAACAATTAAAAAAAGATATGAATATATTATTAAAATCAAAAAGAATAGATTGTATTTATTACGAAGAATAGATCATATATTATTACTTATCTGTGTAAGGTTCTATAGTATACTCTTCACGATTACCGTATCTACTTTTTCTAAGTATAATGCAATAACTAGAACATTTGAATTTTTTTGTTAAAATTTCAAAAGCATAGTTAATGTAGTTGATAAGATTTTGAATTTCTATATATGTATAATATAAACTATTATAATTCTTTTCTTTTTTCTCAATCAATCTTTGCAATATATCACTACCAGCATCTCGCAATGTTTGAAAAATCATTTGTTTGTTTGTTTTATTTCTTTGTATTTTGACTCTTGTAAGTATAAGTTGTTTGAATTTTTCGATGGTAATCTTCTTTCTTAAAAGTTTCACTCTCAAATCGATATTATTGACTTCATCAGTTTCTCTTAATTCAATATGTTGAACATGGTTTATTAATCTATGAAACTCTAAAACTTTTTTAGATATATCAAGGCTATTATCATTAGAGTTATAATTTGTTATAGTTATAATATGTCGTAAAGTCGATATATTTGGAATACCTCCACATACAACATCACTTAATTCTCTAGCATTATTACCATTTTGTCTCAACCATTCATAATAATGTGGGTTTGTATTATTTTTTATAACTAATTTACGAGTTCTCCAATCAAATCCTGTATTACAATTTGTACACCACATGTGATTGCAACCATAAATCTTACCAATGGCTGTTCCACACGAAGGGCAAGATTTAGTGCTTTCTTTTATAACGTTAGCTGTCGCAATATTATCTGGGTTACATACATGATCTTCACCTTTTATTTCAAGACAATCTTTACATACACGAACATTGCACATACCGCATTTCCATTGTGTAGAAAGGTATCCAGAACAGTCATTGCAAGGACATTGTTTGATAAAAACATTGATTTCTTTTGATGATGATAAAGAAGATGAAGATTCATTCTGATTTGTTGGTATAGTATAATCTCTATTGAAATTTTGTACTAAGTGTTTTTTTTTTTCTAATTCACATTGTAAAGACATACTCTTCATACGCAATTCTTGTATCATTTGTATATCTTCTTCTATACTTTTTTCTACATTTTCTATATGTTCGGCATATTTGGCTATCTCTTGAGAAGCAGGTAGAAGTTGTTTTTCTTGTTCGAACAACAAATTTTGTTTTAATTCTTTAATATCTTTGTTAATGTAATTTTTCGGAAAATTATCATAAAGAAATTCTTCTGAGAATTTCTCATGACAATTCATACAAGAAGGATATGTTTCATTATTTTTGAAAAATGTCTTTATGCAAGATATACATGATTCAAAATTGCAATGATTACAAGTAATTTTTTTCCTATTTTGTTTAGTATATTTTTCAGTGCATATAGTGCATTCTGTGTTCATTAGTAATAAAAATTGTTTTTAATGAAATACTTTTTATTATGTAATATTATGATCAATTTTTATTCATATTTTTAAGCCTCAAAAATAGTTGTTAATGTATCAATAATATAGTTTTTTTTTATATCTGAATGTATATCAAATATACCAGTGTCAATACAATGAATCACATCGTCAATTACTACACATTCATGAAAACCAAGATTATTTAGAGATAAATTGAAGTTAAAAAATTCTTTTTCATGTTTTTCAATTTCAAAATATTCATCATATATATGCATGTTTTTTGGGTTTTGATATTCATGTANTTCTTTNAAAGTGTTGTAATTTAAAGATAAAAAAGAAGCGTACTTTTGTGCATCTACATAACTGTTAAAGTAAACCACTTTTGTAATTGGTGTTTTTTTTATAGAGTAGTAATTTGGGGTAGTAATAGTTTTAATACAATAAACAAATTGCGTCATACTCATAATAAATACTAATGTATGTAAATTTTAAATACATTGGATATCTTCATTACCATTATTATGATAATCTTTCATTAAGTAACAATCAATAGCTTTTTGTTTCATAGTTTCTAATATAATGTTCTGCTCGGATACTCGCTCAATAGACTCTCTATATATTTGACTGTCAATGTTATTTATTTTATCAATGTTCATTAATTTTATTTCTTTTATACTTTTCATTAATTTTCTTTTTTCTTTTGAAAGAGTCACTATTTCAGCTTTCAATTGATTACGAATTTCTGTAATTTTTCTTTTTCCTTTTAATTCTTCCAAACTTTTATTCTTCATAAATAATAAATTGTCAATATTTAGCAATTTGTCTTCTATTTTCGTTGTATTATATATAGTTAGATCTTTCGGAATTTCTGAATGGTATCTATGGATACTCGTAGTCCATTCATTGTATGGTAGTGTGCTATGACTACAAAATCTAACAGCTCTTCCTATAGCTTGTTTCTCAGCATTAAATGTCAACATTGGTTCAAATAGATGTATATGTTTAGTATTTTTTAAATCTACCCCTTCGTTAAAGGATTGACTTGCTAAAAATACATTTACTTGTTCATTTTCATTGTATAATTTTACTAGAGTTTTAAGATGTTCTTTGTTTTTTAATTCGTTTGTAATTGCTAAAACATAACCTTTTTTACCTACAGGTATTTTATCAAAATCTTTTTCATTATTGATTCGAACATAATTTAATTCTCTTTCCAAAAAAGTAGCTACTGCACGAATTCCTTGACCACCGAAACCTTTCTTTTCATAAAATGCTGAATAAATATAATGTTTGTCATTTTCATTTTTAGAAATTACCTCTAATAATTTTGGAATTTTTATTGAAAAAAAACTAATAGGATCTTTAGAATCAAAGTTATATTGCATATTAGAATATTTTCTGAGTGTTTTATAGTATTGATTCATTCTATTTGATTTCGACAATGCATCGAAATTAGTATCCTTTGTTTTTGTATTGTTAAATGCATCAACATATGATTCAAATTGCGTCCTCAACATTTCTAAATTGTATGTATTGTCAGAAACAATTTTAGGAAATCGTGTCAAGTCTTTAGCGGAATTAAAATAAGATACAAGTCCATTAGTATCATTTTTGAATCTATTCAATGACTCATCATTGAGAACATTGGGAATTTCGATATGTTTATTTTTACGATTTCTAACCATATTTAGTAGATCTATAGTTTCTTCAACAGAATCACCGGGTGTAGCTGTTAATATAAAAACTTTCATGTTTCGATTCAGTTTAGAATCTTCGTCTAAAAGGAACTTTTTTAAAGCATTATGTTCCGACCTTTGGTTCGGCAAAGGATGAAATATATTTTGAACCTCATCAATAATAAGAACAGCGTTTGATAAGTATGTTCTATGATATTCTTTTGCTGATTCCGTTTTTACAGATTTCAAGGGTTTGGAAATAAGAAGAAAATGCGCTAATTGTGAAAAAGTCATAAATTTCACTTGTCTTTTCTTAAACATGTCAGCGGTAGTTTCTTGAGATTTACCCATGAATCTTTTAAAGTAATTAGCATTCTTATAAAATGTTGTAGGTGGATTACTTTGAAGTGCTTCAACTGAACTTACAAACACAATATTTTTATTAGAGTTCCAAAAAGAATCAATGATTGCCATTGAAGTTATAGTTTTTCCACTACCAGTTGAATGCCATGCAAGAACACCTCTATTTGAATTGTTGTTTTGAGATATACTTTTACCAATATTTTGTATAACAATTTGTGCTAATGAAAGTTCTTTTTTTTTAAAATGTTCAGGTGTGCATCGATTTCCTTGACCAAGTAATTCGGCATAAGAAATTATAGGATCATTTATTAATGAAGAAAATACATTTTTTGATGAATCACTAGTTGATAAATCAACAGGGAACCCATCAGGAATATACTCGGTATCATTTGCAAAAAGAGTTTGTTTAGAATTACATGATTTATTATTCCATATGCATTTTTTACTTTTATTACAATTTTTTTTATTGATTTCTAAAGTTTTTTTATGTAAATTTTTCTTTTTATAAATAATTTCGTTTTCTAATCTAGCACAATTTTTATCATCTTCTGTCTTCCAACACATACCCTTATCCACTTTGTTTTTTCTATTCAACATTTCACCGCTCCATACACCATTCAATCTATCACATGTTTTTTTATTTGGAACATTTATGTAAAATTTATCATTACTATTATATGTTATATTTTCATCTTTTATACAATCTGCTTTATCAAATGGTTTATTAATCATTACATCTTTGGAATTTTTAAACTTATATAAGTCAATGTTTGAGTCATATAAGTATTCTTTACCAAATTTCTTCTTACATTCTTGATTTCGGGATTGTTTTATTTTGTTTATAACTTTTGATTCCATATTAATTATTATGGATATTTAAATAGTGACTCGGTCAAAATATCGAAATTAATATTATGATCTATTTAAAAATTAAAAAGTGTTATAAAATAATAACAAATGCCCATTGATGATATACAATATTTATACCAAAATAACGTTAAAGAAAATATAGTATTATTGATCGATTCTAATAAACGAGATAGAAAACGATGGAGAAGTCCAGCTGAATTTGTTGTAGAATTCCCAGAGCCATTTAAAAATGTTTATGGTGTAGAACTATTGAATGCGTCTGTCGCGAGAACGATGTTTACAATTGATAAGCATAATAATAAAATGAGTATACTAACTAATAATTATGTAAAAAAAACTTACGAAGGTGTCATAAGTGAATATAAATACACGGATATAGCTTTATCCATAACAGATTACAAAGATGCCAATAAAATGATGGATGAATTGAGTAATGTTCTGGAAAACGCATCGGAACAATATGATAAAACATTTTCTGCTGTAACAGCCGTTGAAGCACAAGATACTTCAACTGACATTACAACCAAACAATTTTTAAAATTTACATCTTCGAAAACTCCATTTATAATAAACAGAAGATTAAGTTCATCAAACAAAACATTTGGTTTTTCTTTGTTGTCCGATGAAATAGACGATGATTCATACAAGGTTTTGAAAAACTGCATTAATACAGATATTGTATCATTTTCAACAATACATATGGATCAATATGAACAAATTATATTCACTGATAAATTCAGTGTTAGTCCAAGTGATATGAGTATTATCGAAGAAACCGATACTCATAAAATAGTAAGCCTTAACATAAAATTGCAAAAAAAATACAATTCAGGAGTTTTTATTAAATCCATAGTTCGTTCAAATACAAAAGATACACATATATATGATGATTTGACAAGTATGCTGAAAAAGAAATTCACATTAGATGACGTTATATTACAAATAGCAAAGGATTTTGAAATAGTAAATGACGATGAAATTAAGATAGAATATTATCATTTGATTGATAATCTTAAAACAATAACTAGTGAAAATGAAGATGAATTATTTATATCAAAAACTGTTATAAATAATGGTGAAGAAGAAACTTTATTAGATATAAATGATCATTATACGGTTGTTGTATCAGATAATAAGCTAGAAATCGACAAAATTGGAGAAACTACACTTATTACTACTGATAATGGTGTATTCGTAAAAGAATTCATAATAGAAATTAATAAATTAAATAGCGTATATTTACTTGAAACTGGGATAACATTTATTCATGTAAAATTTACAGACGGTATACAAAATATTGTGTTTAGATGTGAATATTACAAAGATAGTAATGATAAATATTACATTAAATTTGAAAAACCACCAGAAAGTCAATATTTCAATCATATACATATTAATTTATCATCTTCTTACACATTGAGTGTATTATATGGTAATACTATCGAAAAAATAACAATAGATGATGTTGTAGTTGTTGATGATGGTACAACTATATCATCACTTAAATCATTTGAATTATTTACAACTACATTTTCAATAACACCACCTGGTATTATTAATTTTGCTACTGAGAATTACGTAACATTGCATATAAAAGAGATTGAAGAACATATACGTGGTAGTTATGATGCAAATGATGTTTCTCCAGGAATAGCAATGTTGAACGTTGATGTTCAATCAGGATATGCCGATAATGCAACAGAATTTACACGTGTTGAATATAAAGAATTCCATCCAATTGGGAAGTTATCCAAGTTACATTTCAGATTACAAAGAAAACTTACAACAGAATTATATGATTGTAAAGGTGTAGATGTTCACTATTTGTTATCAATTAAAATGTTGAATCCATCTAAACTTAATACTAAACAACTTGAATATTCGTTAAATCCTAATTACGATCCTGATTATCAAGGATTTATGAAAAGTGAATTTGATAATGTAGAATCAGATGAAGAAATAGAATCAAAAAATATTAGAGAAGAACATTATGATAGAGAACGTGAACTGCAAAATTTGAAGAATAATATTGATAGAAATTTTGTTAATCTCGAATCTGAATCTGAATCTGAAGAATCTGAAGAATCTGAATCTGAAGAATCTGAATCTGAACTAGATTAATAATAAATATTAACAGAAAAAAATATTAATATAAAATAAATTATGTTAAACTTACAGAAACTAATGAAAGATAAAAATAGTTTTTTATACTGGCTACTTGAAAAAAGAGACATTGATGGACTTATTATAGCTATTCTTGTTTCGAATGCAATAGGTATGTTTACACAAGATATATCATCTGGATTTATTGAACCATTAATTGCAGGATTTCTACCTACAAATAAAGATGATGAACAAGTTTTACGAATAGCATCATTTGAATTCAATTTTAAATTACAATACATAGTGTCGGGCTTCTTAAAAGCTAGTATTAATTTATGGATAGCATATCTAATAGTTACGTTTATATATAAAAAACTATTAAACTTAAAATAAAATGGTGGTATAAATAAATAATGATTTTAGAACTTATTCTGTCTATATGTATATGTATAATATTTTTCCTCATTTTATCAAATTTTTATCAAATAAAAAAGTTAGAAAAACGACATGATGATAATTTGATAAATATGACGAAGATAATCAATAGTATTAATTCAAAAATATCGGCAGTGGTTAATAAAAATAATGAAATTAATATGAAAAATGTAACGACACTACTTAATAAATTAGACTCTATTGAAGAACTTAGTAAATCAACAGGAAATACTTTAAATATCGAAATTGAGAATTTAAGGTCTAATTTAAATTTTTTGAAAGATAATAGTGATTTTTATGGATATCTTAATGATATTTCAAAACAAAATTCATCAAGAACAGGAACATCGGGAACAGGAACATCGGGAACAAGAACATCAGGAACAGGAACATCGGGAACAGGAACATCGGGAACAAGAACATCGGGAACAGGAACATCGGGAACAGGATCAGCATAAAAATTTAAGCAACAAAACCAGTTATTAGCTTTCTTGGATTGATTTCTATATTTTTTATTTTTCTACACATATTAGAACTTTTCATAAATAAATATGTTTGAAAGTTTTTACAACACACATTATAGTAAAAAATTTCACATGAATACGTGAATATTTCACACAATAATTGTAATAATATCACAATGATAATGTATTGTATTTTTTTCATTAATAAACAAAAGTCAACACAGACATTGTTATTTATTGGATTAAACATCTTAAAGTGAAAAAAAAAAGTTTTTACTTTAAGATAGTTAATATAATAAATATTAGAATAACAATGTTCTGGTTAAGTGAACCTAAACGTTGGGAAATTGTAAATAGAATACCTAAAGTTGATTATAAATTAAAATCATTTGTTAGAAAAGTACCCATAAAAGTGTAGAGCTTTTTCGGCAGCATCAATTTCAGCAGATTTTCTGTTGATATTCTTACCAATACCAATAATGTCTCCTATATCATTTTTAACACATATAGTATGTATTTTTTTATTATTCACTTCATCTATATTGATTTCATAAAACTTTGGAATCCATTGAAATGTATGTTGACAGTATTTAATTAGAGTATCTTTGTAATTTTCATTTTTATGTATGAGTTCAGAGAAATCAACAAATGTTTCAATGACATTAATGATCCAATTTTGTGCAACATCAAACCCATTGCTATTTTTTTCTTGATTATCGAAATATATAGCTCCAATGAAAGCTTCGAATGCATCTTCTAAAATATTTTTATTTTCTCTTCCGTTATTCGAATCAATTTGTTTTGAAATAATTACATGCTTATGAAAGTTAAGTTTACTAGATAAATTTGCTAACATCTTACCATTAACGAGTTTTGTTCGCATATTGGTTAAAAATCCTTCATTCATATCCGGATACCTATCGTATACATATGTTGTTACAGATAAGTTAAGAATAGAATCTCCTAAAAATTCGAGTCTTTCGTTTGATTCTTCTTGCAATGGTAGACATTCCGGTGGACAGTTAATATTACCACTTTCAAANTTTTCATTTTTCCTTGTGATATAAGATTTGTGAATGAAAGCTCTTCGATAAAAATTGATATCGTAAAATGTATCAATATCAAAATTTTCCAAAATAAGGTTTAAATCTGTTTCTTTTAGTTTAGTATTCTTTGGATTATATGGTAACTCCTCTTCTGGATTCAACATATTGTATATGATGTTATATATATGAACTATATAATCATTTTTTTAAATAAAAATATGTAAAATCATTTAAGAAGAGTCAATTGTTATTATTATAATTACTTTTCAATTTTCCAAATGATTTCAACAATTATATGTGTTCCTATTTGTGGTTTTGCAAATAGATTAAAATTTTTAGCAAGTATCGACGGAATAGCAAAAAAACTCAAATGTAAAGATGTGAAAGTCGTATGGAATAAAACAATGGATTGTAATATATCTCATACTGATATATTTGATAAAATTAGTGGTTTAGAATTTATATATGAAACTGATGTTCCTCCAAAAGATCAGGTGCTGTATTATGGGTATATTCATATGGATTCGATACAAGTGAAATTAAAAGAAGAACAATCTGATAAAAGTATTCTTTTAATAGAAGGTGGTCATGAATCAAAACATATGGATACTTCACTTGTCGATTTCATAAAAACAAAGACAAAATTTTACAATTCTATAGTATGGTCTAAAAATTTGTGCACACGATTAGACAACTTTGGTGAAATTCCAACTATAGGTATTCATTATAGACATGTGAATAAAACATATGACTCAGCAGATGTTAAAGCAAATCCTTTAATAAATTTTTCACTTAATTCTCCATTTTCAGAGTTTGAAGAATTTATCAAGAAAAACAAACATAAAATGTTTTTTATATCAAACTCACTTTATCATAAAAAATATATAGAAGAAAAATATAGTAAAAAAGTTACAATTATAAATGATAATGAAGATAACGAAAGAAATTCTACAGAATCTATGTTGAACAGTGTATTTGAGTTTATCCTATTGACGAAATGTGAATTGATTATTGGTTCATATTTTTCGAGTTTTTCAGATGAAGCTTCATATTTTAATATGGTTCCGAAAGTAATGCCATTATTGTCCAAAATAGTAAATAACCAGACCGATATTCAGATATTTAAGCGGCAATATCATTCTGTAAATAAACCATGTTTGTTTGATAAATACCTTGTATTGAATGCAGACATAAAAAAACTAATAAATACTATTTAAACACTTATTTTTTTGTTAATTTTAAAAGTGTTACAAAATGAAACGAATTAGAATATTCACAAAAGAAAAGGCAATCGAATACAATGATTATTTGTGTATATTATCAAAAGATGCTACTATAATGAATACACGAGATAAATATTTTGATCTTGTAGATTCTGTATCTGATTGCGATGTGATTATTCTTCCATTCGAATTCAAGTCGAATGATGAACTATGTGATGCTTTTGTAAAATTAGCTCAAAAGAGTAATAAAAAACTCGTGTGCTTTCATGAAAATATAACGGATGATGTTGATATATCAGATATTATGATACATGTGAGTAATGCAAAGTGTGAACAACCCAATATTCAACACATTAAACTTACTAAAAACTTTGATGATTTTTTCAATAAACTGTTTGTAACAGTTAATAACAAGATTAATGTTAATGATAATACAAACTTTAGAGAAAGATTAACATGGAAGATTATTAATGTATATAAATGTCATATTATTGGTAAAGAGAACAACTTCATTAATGATAATTATGATATTGATTCATACTATTTTTTCAAATCCCATCTTGCAAGAAGAACTAATGAACTAGAACTGGTTGAAACTGATGACTGTGATGTTTTATTTAGCAGTGTATATGGTATTAAACAACCTGAATGTGGAAGAGTCAAGATATTTTACAATGGTGAATCAAAACAAAGGTATGCTTTTTA
>JGI20156J14371_10002462_pt1 | contig 14508 bp, 9 predicted proteins | sample COG_06_FD_14371 | JGI IMG/M metagenome (IMG submission 14371)
TCACTTTTTAAATATATAAATATGTTACTTTCAATGTTAATGGACATGCAGTTTGCAGTAATGGGCGCTGGTATCGGTGCGGGTCTTGTCGCTATAGGCGCTGGTATCGGTATCGGTCAAATCGGAGGATCCGCAATGGAAGCCATGGCACGTCAGCCTGAAGCTTTCGGTAAAATCCAAACAGCTATGCTTGTCATTGCAGCTCTAGTTGAGGTTATCGCCTTATTTGGCGTAGTCGTATGTTTCCTAATTTATACAGCAGGAACCGCCGCGGCTTAACAATTCAAAGGAATTAATCATTCACATTAGGTGTTGGTTAATTCCTTATTTTTGAACAAAAAAAATAGAAATATGGATCTTTTAATACCCGATTACGGTTTGTTATTTTGGCAGTTGGTTGTTTTCTCAATTGTACTGACCATATTGGCAGTATTTGTGTGGAAGCCGGTGACTGAGGCACTTCGTACGAGAGAATCCATGATCGAAGATTCCATTAAATCTGCAGAATTGGCACGAGAAGAGATGATGCAGATCAAAGCAGATAATGAAATGGTGTTAAAAGAAGCAAGGGTTCAACGAGACCAATTACTCAAAGATGCTACCATCGTTGCTAATAAAATAAAAGATGATGCGAAATCAGAAACTTCCAAAATTTCGGAAAAAATGATTTTAGATGCAAAAAGTATCATCGAAAGCGAAAAAAATGCAGCTTTGGCAGAAGTAAAAAACTTAGTCTCTACCTTGTCACTAGATATAGCCGAAAAATTAATTCGCGAAAAGTTAAACAATGACCCATCGCAGCAACAGCTTGTTGAAAAGTTTTTAAAAGAAGTTAAAGTAAATTAATATGTCTGAAAGCAGGATAGCCAAACGTTATGCTACACCATTGCTTAAGTTAGCTGATGAGCAAAAATCAGTGGACATCGTGAAATCAGATATGGAGCAGTTCCTAGCTGTTTGTAAAGGAAATATGGCTTTCCTGAATATGCTTAAAAGCCCAGTTATTCCTCATCTAAAAAAAGGAGAGATTCTGGTAAAAATATTTGAAGGCAAGGTTTCAAAATTAACCCTAGCGATGTTCAATCTCATCGTGCGTAAAAATAGGGAGAAAATTTTGCCTCAGATTGCCCAAGAATTTATCAATGCATTTAATGAAGCGCGAGGTTTTCAGCCGGCACATGTAATGACGGCTGTGGCCTTAACAACGACATTAAAATCCTCTGTGGAAGCGTTGGTAAAAAAGATTTCCGGCAAAAAGCCTTTATTAACCGCGGAAGTTGAGAAAAATATTATTGGGGGTTATATTTTGACCATGGATGATCGTCAGATCGANCAAAGTGTCAAAGGAGCTCTGAATAAATTGAAATTAAAATTTGATCAAGAAAGTAAATAATCATAAAATTAGTCTTTTAGGCTATAAAAATTAGTAATATGGCAGATGTCAGACCCGATGAGGTTTCAGCAATTTTAAGAGAGCAACTCTCAAATTTCAAGTCAGAAGCGGAGTTAGAAGAAGTAGGTACCGTCCTTCAAGTAGGTGATGGTGTCGCCCGAATCTATGGATTATCTAATGCCCAAGCAGGTGAGTTATTAGAACTAGAGAATGGACTGAATGCATTGGTCTTAAATTTGGAAGAAGATAATGTGGGTGCGGTTTTATTGGGAGAGTCTAGTGGGGTTAAAGAAGGTGATACCGTCAAAAGAACTGGCCGCATTGGTTCTGTGGAAGTAGGTGACGGTGTGATAGGACGTGTAGTTGATACCTTAGGCAAACCGATCGATGGTAAGGGAGAGATTACAGGTGATCTTTATGGAATGCCGATCGAGAGGAAGGCGCCTGGGGTGATCTTTAGACAGCCGGTAAGTGAGCCTTTACAAACGGGGATAAAAGCGATTGATGCCATGATCCCTATCGGTAGAGGTCAAAGAGAATTAATTATTGGAGATCGCCAGACGGGTAAGACTGCCGTGGCCATTGATACGATTATCAATCAGAAAGAATTTTACGAGAAAGGTGAGCCTGTATATTGTATCTACGTTGCCGTAGGTCAGAAGGCATCAACAGTCGCCGGGATTTATTCTGCGCTCGAGAAGAACGGGGCAATGAATTATACGGTCATTGTCAATGCTTCAGCAGCTGATCCGGCACCAATGCAATTTTTCGCACCATTCACGGGAGCAGCCATAGGTGAGTTTTTTCGTGATACAGGACGACCTGCGCTGGTCATATATGACGATCTTTCCAAGCAAGCTGTTTCTTATCGGGAAGTCTCGCTTTTACTTCGAAGACCTCCAGGTAGAGAAGCGTATCCAGGGGATGTATTTTATTTGCATTCTCGTTTACTAGAACGTGCAGCTAAAGTCATCAATAATGATGAGATCGCGGCCCAAATGAATGATTTGCCAGAATCATTAAAAGGAATTGTAAAAGGAGGGGGATCCCTGACCGCATTGCCCATCATTGAGACGCAGGCAGGTGACGTTTCAGCCTATATACCTACCAATGTAATTTCGATTACAGATGGTCAGATCTTCTTAGAAACCAATTTATTTAATTCGGGTATTCGTCCAGCGATTAATGTGGGAATATCTGTATCAAGAGTAGGGGGATCGGCACAGATCAAGTCGATGAAAAAAGTTTCTGGAACATTGAAGCTTGATCAGGCTCAATTTAGAGAGTTGGAGGCGTTTTCAAAGTTTGGTTCTGATTTAGATGCAGCGACCAAACTAGTTATTGATCGAGGAAGAAGAAATCAAGAGGTACTTAAGCAACCACAATACTCACCGGTATCGGTTGAACTTCAGGTAGCCATTTTATATGCTTCAACCAAAGGATTTTTAGATAAAGTTCCTGAACAAAAAATCACAGAGTTTCAGGCAGAATTTACCTCGACTATGCTTGGGAGTCACGCCAAAGCTTTGGCGGATTTGAAAGCAGGCAAGCTATCTGACGAGGCGACGGGTGCTATCGAGCAAGTAGCCCGAGACATTGCATCCAAAATCATAGCGTAATAGAGGTCAATGGCAAATTTAAAAGAAGTTAAAGGTAGGATTCAATCGGTTACTTCTACGCAGCAAATCACCAAAGCCATGAAAATGGTTGCGGCAGCCAAGTTGCGCAGGGCACAGGATCGGATCATGCAGATGCGTCCCTATGCTGAGAAGTTGGACGGAGTTATGCAGAACGTTTCGAGTGCCGTTGATACCCAATCTGTAGACAATCCTTATGGGCAGGAACGTGATGTCAATTCGGTACTTCTAGTCGTGATCAGTTCTGATAGAGGATTGTGTGGTGCGTTTAATAGTAATATTTTTAAGCATACCCGCAGTTTAATTGCCGAAAAATACAGTCATATTCAAGCTTCGGGCAATTTACACATTCTTCCAATAGGCAAAAGAGCTTTTGAATACTATAAGAAAAGGGGTTATTCGATCATAGATACTTATTATGATCTTTTTAACTCACTTGATTTCGATCATGTGCGTGCCGCCGCAGAGCATACCATGAAGTCTTTCGTATCTCAAGAATATGATCAAATAGAGATCATCTTCAATGAATTTAAAAATGTGGCCACTCAGATTATACGGAATGAGCAGTTTTTGCCCATTCTTCCGATAGAGCCTTCAGAGGGAACCAATGCTCAAAATATTGACTTTATCGCTGAGCCAAATGAAGCATTCATTTTCAATGAGATTATTCCTAAGTCTCTGAAAATACAATTTTATAAAGGATTGTTAGAATCCAATGCTTCCGAACATGGAGCACGGATGACCGCCATGGGACAAGCTACAGATAATGCAGGTGAGCTCTTGAAGGAACTTAAACTTACTTACAATAGAACGCGGCAAGCTGCGATTACAAAGGAAATATTGGAGATTGTTGGCGGTGCAGAAGCACTTGCAAAAGAATCTTAAAGATTTATTTCCGAACTTCAGGTAAAACTGAGATGATGGAAAGTTTAAAATACATAAGATGGCTTTCCCTTGACATTGTGCTGGGTGGGGTCATCTTTCTTAATTTTATAGGAGACCAACTTAATGTGGAGGTCCCCATCGCAGTATCATTGGCTCTGGCGGTATGTATTTGGCTTATTTATACGCTAGATCATCAGCGTGATGTGAGACATAAATTACATCAAAAGGGCGCGAGGAGAATCTTTCATAAAAAAAATCAAAAGGCGATTATTGTAACCGCACTATTTGTAGGCCTATTGGGCTTGACCCTGCTGTTTTATTTACCGCTAGAATTGATCCAATCGGGTTTGCTCGTTGCATTGACGTGCTTGGTATATTTGATCCTATCTGCAGGATTATCAGCTTTTTTAGTCAAAGAAATAATCGTGGCACTCCTCTATGGTGGAGGAGTATTTTTATTTCCTCTCATTCAAATGGACCAACTAGAGGGAATACATGGACTTCTTTCGATGCAACTTGCATTATTGGCTTTTGTCAACATTGTTTTAATTTCGACGTTTGAATTGGAGGAAGATCGCTTTAATGAATTTGGGTCTTTGTCTTTGTCGATGGGCAAAAGACGCACGTCCCAATTACTGGGAGGATTACTCATTATTTCAGCACTATCTATTATCATTATCGCTTATTATCACCCTTATTTTATGCATTTAGAGATTATATATCTATTTTCTTCTCTGCAACTTGCGATCATCTTATTGCGGCCGGATTGGTTTGTGTTGGCGGAGCGCTATCGTATTTATGCCGATGCCATATTTTTTTATCCTTTGATCTTTTTATGGTGAAGGACAATGACTTTGATGGGATTGCGTGGTGTTATGACTTTATGGCAAAACTCATTTTTGGAGAAAGACTTTATCAAGCGAGTATCCAGTGGTTGGAGACCCTAAATAAATTAGATACCGTAGTGGTATTAGGGGGAGGATCTGGTAAGATCTTAAAACAGTTGACGCATGTAGATCGCGTCATATTCATTGAAAAGTCTGCTAAGATGATCAAATTAGCCCAGACTTCGACTTTTGCTAACGTACAGTTTATTTGTGCAGATTTCTTAGAATATGCGTTGGAGGATGAAAGCACTCACATAGTAATATGTCCTTTTTTTCTCGATGTATTCACCCCTGTTCAATTGGGAGAAGTGCTGGATAAAATAGCGAGGATACTGAAAAAAAAGGGGACTCTTTTTGTTTCAGACTTTCAGTGTACTAACTGGTGGAGTAAGCAATTAATCAAATTAATGTATGTCTTTTTTGGGATGAGCACACGCATAGCGGCACGTCAACTGGCACCCTTAAATACATTAATTTTAGATAAAGAATTTAAAACCAATGCCCATCTTTTCCAAAAAGATGGGATGATTTTTTCAAAAAGTTACACTAAAATTAATACTGACTAAAGACTAAATATTAATAGTCTTTGTTCCGAGTAAAGGAAGGTGCTTAAAATTTTATGGCAAGATCAGTTTATGGGTTAATCTATTTTTTTTGTCAGCCAACATTGGGCCTCGTTTTCTTGATTTCTAAACCCTAAGATAAAATAATTTCCACCATCATTTAGGCCCCATTGGCTTTTGAGCTCCCCAGCGGAGATCGGATAATTTTTTGTGATTACGTTGGCTTTTCTAGCGGGGAGTAATTTTTTAATGTTTTTTTTATTTAGGGAACTGATTACTTCAAATTGCCTACCAGGGAAATCTTTTAATTTCTTATCTGAGGTATAAAAATGCGTATTAATAGCGATTTTGGAAAGTCCATAGTGATGCCCTATGGTTTTGAACAGACCTGCTTTTAATATGGAAGTATTGGGATCTAAAATAATATTCTTCGGTATACAGTATTCAATACTCAGGCTTTTTTCTTCAGTAAAATTTCCTTGCAGGAGTGGATGAAGACTGTCTAGATTAACACAATATAGTGTGGGAGGGGTGTAACTTTCATTATTGAGGATGAAGATGATTTCCTTACATTCGTTGCGGACACTGATGATGTGTATTTCAGCCACGGACCCAAGGTCACGTAGTCCCTTTGAAAGGTCAATCATAGGGGAAGCTTTGATCATGATTGATTGTGATTTTTTTCTTAACTCGGAGAGTAAAGGCTTAATATTAGGGGTACAATCGTCAAATTGGAATATTTTTTTTTGATCAACGTTTCGTCGTGCTGGATCAAGGTATATAACGTCTGAAGTTTTTATGTGAGCTAAAGCTTCTTTGGCAGACTGATGTTGAATGTTGATGTGACCCGGCCCTAAAAGTTCTTGATTTACCGAAAATCGGTGACATAAATCTTTATTTTGCTCGACGTAATATGAGGTATCAAAATGTGTGGCAAGGGCCATACAGTCAATACCCATGCCACCGGTAAGGTCATAAAGAACGCTGCCCCCAACCAATCCCCCTTTATACTGAGCGGTTATGGCAGAGGAGGACTGCTCAACCGATAAGGGGGGTGGGTAATAAATATTTGGTGTTTGGTACCAAAGTGGAAGTTTAGTTTTGCATTTTTTACGAGCGACGAGTTGAGCTATTATCTCTTTTTTCCAGGCTTGAATAAGCTTTGGTGGATTGAGCAATAAAGTATTGATGTCGGCATATTCATGATCACGTATAAACTGTTGAATTTCATTCTTGATTAAAAAGTCATAAAATTCACCGTTAAGGGACATGCTATATCAGTTGATGGGCCACAATATATTCGGCAATTTGCAAAGCATTTGTGGCGGCACCTTTTCTTAAATTGTCTGCAACAATCCACATATTGAGGCTATTTTTCTGGCTCTCGTCTCTACGAATTCTACCAATGAAAACCTCATCTTTTTGATAGGCACTGATGGGCATGGGATAGAGGTTATTTTTGGGGTCATCCGCTACAATACAACCAGGCGTTTGGGCAATGAGTTCGCGGACTTTGGCGAGTTCAAAATCTTTTTCGAATTCAATATTGACGGATTCAGAATGCCCCCCTATGGTAGGTATGCGCACACAGGTAGCGGTTACTTGAATCTGATCATCATTCATGATTTTTTTAGTCTCGAGGGTCATTTTCATTTCCTCTTTGGTATAACCATTAGCTTGGAACCTATCGATGTGGGGCAATACATTTTTATCTATAGTGTACGGGTATACCATTCTAGGGTTTTTGACACCTGCCCGTTCATCTTCCATTTGATCCACAGCTGCCTTACCTGTACCTGTAATAGATTGATAGGTACTTNCGACAATACGTTTGATACGATAATGTTCATGTAAATACAATAAAGGCAAAACCATTTGAATGGTCGAGCAATTGGGATTTGCGATGATTTTATCTTTTGCAGTAAGGACATGTCCATTGACCTCGGGAACCACTAATTTTTTTGTTGGGTCCATTCTCCAAGCGGAGGAATTATCAATAACTACGGTACCAATTTCAGCAAATTTTGGGGCCCATTCTAGAGAAGTCTCTCCCCCTGCAGAAAAAATAGCTATTTCAGGTTTCAATGCGATGGCATCTTCCATACCGATGATGCGATAGGATTGGCCTTTACACTGAACCATTTTACCCATAGATTTAGGGGAGGCCACAGGAATTAAATCATGAAATGGGAAATTTCTCATTTCAAGTAAGCGTAAAACCTCCTGCCCAACCAACCCAGAGGCACCTATAACTGCAATTTTCATATAATTTTATTAATGACTTGGTAACTTATTTTTAAATTTATCTTATTGTTTCTTTGAATTTGATGGGGGTGTAATTCTTATGAAAAGATAAAATTAAGAATTCAAATTTAGCTATTTTTTCTTTAGCTGCAATCAAACGTAACTTTTGGGATCACAGAAAGCGGTCTTTAGGGCAAAAATTAAAATGGTCATTATAACATTTAATTTTTTTGACCTTTCCGATAGAAAAAATAGGCAGCCATTGACCTGCCAACTCATATTGTTTTTATGAGGATTTTTAAAATAGTGAATTCCAATCTAGCAGCAGATGCGGGAGCATGGAATTTTGAGTAGAGGTGCTTTCTTAAAGAGATGCACAAAGGTCGCGAGAGTGGGGTAGATGAATGTTCTATTGGTTGCGAGGGCGGTTTATTCAATTGAAACATCTCTAGCCCATTTCAAGTTAAAAATAATCAGGTTCATTCACTTCTTTTTTTAAGCCAAGTAGGCTTTTTCTAACTTATGCCTGCTAAAAATAATAAAATGATCTTTTTATGAAAGATTTGATTGGGATACTCATGATGTTTTGGATCTTCACAATTAAGGCACAAATCATCAATGATTTTGAGGGTGGGGATTTGTCAATGGATTCCTTATGGACCGCTTCCAATGAATCTGGTAGGGGAATGGATTTTGTAATTACTGATGGCGAACTTAATTCGGATGGGCCTTCCGGTTCGGGCACTTTGTTCATTGCCACCGAGCTCGCCATCTCATCGCAGCCTATGGAATTGAGTTGGGAGTTTTATGTACGTTATGAAAGTCCACCTAGTGGGAGTAATTATGTGAAGGTTTTTTTACTCAGCGATCGCGTGGATCTCAATGATGATCCCAAGGGGTATTATTTACAAATGGGAGAATCTGGATCCAATGATGGAATTGATTTATACCATACTTCCTCCAACATCCCCCTGATCAGTGATCCGATGAACGGCATTGCTGAGGGCATAGATGTACATATTCAGGTATTTAGGAGCTCAATTGGGGAATGGACACTGAAGACCCACTCCTCTGAACCATCAGATACGACCCTCTTGGGAACCGCCTTAGATACCCGTCCGATTTCAAGTGGATACTTCGGCTTTTTGGTGCGGCATTCCAGTTCGCGTAGACAAGCTTTTTTCTTTGATGAGGTCGCGGTGAAGGCAGATCAAATCCCTGATTTGATGGCCCCTGATGTACTAGATATTGCCGTGATATCAGAAGTTGAAATCAGGATTATTTTTAATGAACCGCTGCTCGGGGACGCGCTGAAAGTAAGTAATTTTTCTTTATTTCCTAAGGTTGAGGTGGTTCAAGTATTGCTTTTACCTGAGGGATCAAGTGTACAATTATTGACAGATACCTTGATGGTGGGGATGACTTATGCATTGGAGATTGTAGAGGTATTAGATACGGCCTTAAATGGTTTTTCGACGGATGAAAAACTAGATTTTGAGGCCATTATTTATAAGGTGCCAAAGTTTAGGGATGTACAGATCAATGAGTTATTGACCGATCCGAATCCCATGTCTGGGATGCCCAATGCAGAGTTTGTAGAGCTATGGAATACCTCTCATTATTATGTAGCTATGGAAGGGTGGCGCCTTGCAGATGACCGGGCTTTTTCATCTGAAATGCCCGCTTTTGCTTTGGCACCGAATCAATATTTGATTTTGACTAAGTCAAGTTCGCAAGGACTTTTTGAGCCTTTTGGAGCCACCTTGGGCCTCTCAAATTTCCCTAATTTCAATGCAAGTTCACCTGATAAAGTAGGGCTTTTGAATCAATCAAATGAGTTGATAGATAGTCTAGTGTATACTCAATCGCCCAGAGAAGGGATTACTTTAGAACAGATTAACCCCAATTTATTGTGTGCTGGGGAAGCTAATTTTTCAGCGGCTATAGACCCATTAGGCGGTACGCCAGGCTTCGAAAACTCACAAGTAAGCTATGCACTCGATCTTTTACCTCCTCGGTTAATCGACTTACATATTTTGAATGCCGATACATTTTTTTTGACTTTTGACGAATCCGTTGATGCTAAAATAATTTCTCAATCCTTAAATGTTGGACCCTTAACGGCAACTGTGGTAGGGATGAATACACAACGACAGCTTACGATCCAATTATCTAGTGCGTTGACTTCGGGTCAGTCCTATGCACTTAGTAATTTACTGATTCAGGACTGTGCGGGGAATACAACTCAAGTAGAGGCTACTTTTTATTTCGACAACCTCCCCCCAAAACTGATAGGATGGGATCTCTATGCAAATGACGTATTGGGTCTTATCTTCGATGAGCCTTTGGAAGCTGCACCAGCTAATTTTGAGTCCAATTTTTGGCTATCTTCTTTTGGACCACCCCAGCGCGCAATGAGACAAGACTCGGCCTTAAATAAAGTTTACTTGAATTTCGGGGCACCAATGGAAATCAATAGGAGCTATCAATTGCGGACTTTAGGACTTGCGGACACCTTAGAAAATCAACAAATTGGGGATTCTATTTCTTTTGTTTTCGAGCAGTCGATTGAAGCGATAAAAGTAATCAATGAATCATTGATTGTGATTGAATTCAATAAGGCACCGACACCTATGACGGCACTTAACCCACAAAATTACACGATCGACCCATTGGGTCAACCCAAAGAGGTATTTCAATCTGGATCAGACCCGTACAGCTATCGTTTGATTATGGATCAAGTCGTTCGCCAGAACAAAGCATACGATGCGATCATCAGAAATATGGAGTCCAAAGAAGGACACCTACTACCGACGCCTAAGATATCTTTTAATTGGGATACGCAGGGCCCAGAAGTAGTAGCTATTGATGTGGTGTCTGAAAAAACAATCCATGTACATTTTAGTGAGATGATTGACCCAGGTACGGCGGTCAATTCAAATAATTATTTAGTTGATAATGCGTTTTATCCATACCAAGTCATCCTCTTAGATGATACCACGGTTTTGCTAGAATTTTCAGAATCTTTTATCTCAGAGCAGAAATTAATTTTGGAGGTAAATCACATTCAGGATTTATCAAAGAACTCCATGAAGCTGCAGTATGTTGGCTTTTTTTACGATAAAACGGCCCCTTTTCTTAGGGAAGTACTTCCTTATCGACCCAGCATATTATCACTGTGGTCATCTGAAAAAATCATTTGGGAAGAACAACCAATACATCTTTATGATTTGACGGGTGCCTTTATTGATTCTATTTCCATTCACGGTCCCGATTCTCTAGAGATCAGGCTTCATTATGAGGCCTTACCTAATGAAGTTATTGATGAACTCTACTTATCCTCTTGGTGTGATTTCTGGGATAATTGCAGAAGTATCCGTAGGGGAATCACTATAGATTCGTTGATCATATCTGAAGTATATGCTCAAAATGACAGTACCCTTGGACTGGTGTTTTCGATGGCGGTCGAATCAACAGGGGTTTCAATAGAGGATATTTTTGTAGATCAAAAAAAGCCGATGGACTATCGTTGGATCAATACGCATGAAGTGCTTCTTGATTTGGGGAATGTAATGGAAGCAGGGAGAAATTACGACATAAGGGTTACCCTTACGGATTCAGTTGATAGGATACTATTGAGTGCTCAGTATCTCCATGTTCATGATTTAGAAAAATGGGAAATTCTAGATTCTGTGACCTTAAAATTGACATTTGAGCTTCCTTTGGAAACAAAATCTGTACCTATAGTTTATTTAGGTCTAGATGAGCCGATGTACTCTTTGGTGAAAAATAAAAGGGAGTTGTGGGCTATTTTTCAAAAAAGTATTCCTCAAAATGAGTATCTCCCCTTAGGCTGGATTCAATTAAAAGACTTATACGGACAGTCGCGACCCGATCATCAGCTCAAAATCATCCGAGATACCGAAGGGCCAGCTATTCAATCCATTCAAAGTCAAACGGGGAGTATTGATCTACAATTTAATGAGGCTATATCACATCATTCAATGATCCAAAATGCCCAATTTGAAATTTCAGAAGGTGGTATTGTGGAGGAAGTACACCTCGTTCAAGGGGCCCTTAGATTAACGCATCCCCAACTCATTGCAGGTAAAACTTACCAACTTATCGCACAAGGCGTAGTAGATTCTTTGGGGAATGAAATGCTTAGAGATTCGCTTTTTTTTGAATATTGCCCACCAAAAATACCAGCACCGGGAGAAATAATCATTACCGAAATCATGTTCGATCCCACGCCATCTAATGGTCTTGAAGAAGTCGAGTATGTCGAACTGTACAATGCCTCGCCTTACGACTTTGAGCTTTCAACGTTGCGGTTGGCAGATTCAAAGACAGATCACCATTTGCCGGTCGGGGGCTTTAGTTCGGGGGCTTATTTGACCCTCGCCTCGGGACCCATAGGCTCGGATACTTCCGTTTATTGGTTTTCGGAATTTCCCTCTTTGAATAACGAAGGAGAAACCTTGTACCTCATTTCTATTGATGGGGATACCATAGATTTTGTTGCCTATACGCCAGAATCATATATTGATTTAGGAAAAAAAGAGGGAGGTTACAGTATTGAAAAATTAGAACTATTGGATACTTGTATTACTTGGCTTTGGCATGCATCCTTAGCCGATACCGGGGGTACTCCAGGTAGACGCAACAGTGTCAATGATCTACGAGAAGATGCGCTACCACCTCATTTAATTAAACAGGAAAAGCTAAGCCCTAATCTTCTGGAATTAACTTATGATGAGGCCATAAATACAGCTGTTGTAAAGGTAATTCAAAAAGCCAATAACAGAGAATTAACGGTTTCAAGTGAAAATGATAAGTTATGGATTCAATTGGATTCTTTGCCCTTTGGATATCATCATGAAATCATTGTAAAAGGGATTAAAGGTTGTTGGGGTAACTTAACCGATCCAGATACCCTTGTGCTTCCAAAAGGAGCGATGCCAACCTTTGGGGATATTGTGATTACCGAAATTATGTATGATCCTACACCAAGCCAAGGGTTGCCAGAAGAAGAATATATTGAATTGTTTAATACTACTGAATTATTAATCGACTTAAATGAGGTTGAGCTCATTTATAAAGGGGACAGTATCCGTTTGAGTGGAGAAATATCAGTGGGATCTTATCTAGTTTTGAGTCCATCAGCAGCTGCTTTTGAACTAGAAAACATTATAGAAACGAATTTTAAATCACTGGATAACAAAGAAGGTCTATTACTTTTATCAAAGGGGAGTAATCTTATTTCTCGCCTTTCTTATACTTCTGATTGGCATAGATTGCCCACTACATCAAGTGGTGGGCTTGCGCTTGAGAGCATAGATCCTCATAAGTTTTGTGATGGAGGGTTCAATTGGTCTTCAAGTAAGGATGTAAGCGGAGGAACACCTGGTCGTCCAAATACGATATTTGGGAGCAGAACAGATGATCAGCCACCTGCTTTGGTTTCGGTGAGGGCCACAGCCATTGACTCGGTTTTTATTTCTTTTGATGAAACGATCATGGATCCATTTCAAGTCCAAGTCCAATTGATACCGGATAAAAAGAGGGATACCCTTATTTATGATGTGCATCGTCCTGCAGAGTTGATCCTGATCTTATCAGATACACTTTTCATCAATGAATCAATGTCTATTCAATTATTTGGAGTATCGGATTGTTATCAAAATAAAGATGACCTTACTTCCCGATTTGTGTTACCCCAACCTGTGTCGAACGGATTGATCATCAATGAAATTTTGTACGATCCTGTTCCGGGTGGGGTAGATTTTTTAGAACTTTACAATCATACGGGCAGGTACATGTCACTCAATGGATTGCGTATCGGTAATGGTGATGAGGAGGTCATGCTGCCTGTTGGAACCATAATAGGACCATTTGCCTATATTTTACTCACACCTGACACCTTAAAACATCTTTTAGAATTTCCTCAAACACCTTTGAATACGTTACTTGAATTTGCCTTACCCTCCATGCCTAATGAAGGGGGAATGCTTTTTTTACGGCGGGATACTTTGATCGATGTAATGAATTACGAAGATGGGATGCATTCTTCTTTACTGGCCAGTACCGAGGGGATCTCTTTAGAACGTTTGACACCTGAAATGTCAGGAACACTTTTGGGAAATTGGCATTCTGCTGCCAGTACTTCGGATTTTGCTACGCCAGGCTATCAAAACAGTCAGTTCAGAGATTCTTCTATGGGCTCCTTTGTATTGCGCGTAGCGCCTAAAGTTTTTGTCCCAGGATCGAGTACAACGGCCTATGCTTCGTTTGGTAGTATTTTCTATCAAATGAATCTTTCGGGGACTTATGGAAATATGATGATCTATGATCATCGTGGCAGATTGATCAAACAATTACTTCAAAACAGTTCATTAGACCGTGCTGGAGTGGTGATTTGGGATGGTACAGATGTTGATAGCCAGCGGGTGCAAGTGGGGAGTTATTTGATTGTGCTAGAAACCTATGGACCCCAGCAATCTCGGCAGATACATTACCAAACCATTGTTGTGGGTTTCCACCCTTGATTAAATAAATACTTTTATAAAAATAAATTCCACATTTTCAATAAATTCTCCCAAAAGAGTTCGAAATTTAAGGATTGACTGAAACCATACCCATACAATGAGACACCTTTTTTATAAATTCGCAATGGTCAGCAGCCTTTTGGTGGGTGCTTTGGCTTTCTTTTTAGATAATCTCAATATTCTTTGGATCTTTGCTCTTTTAGGTCCACTTATTCTTGTTGGGTTGATGAATTCGATGCAAGGAAAGCATGCTATTTTGAAAAATTTCCCAATTTTGGGCTATTTCAGGTACTTGTTTGAATTGATTGCACCAGAAATTCAACAGTATTTCATTGAGCGAAATACCGATGG
>JGI20156J14371_10002483_pt1 | contig 14429 bp, 13 predicted proteins | sample COG_06_FD_14371 | JGI IMG/M metagenome (IMG submission 14371)
ATCAGTTCTTGCAGCGTAAACAATAGTTTTATCCAAAAAAGAAAATACAAGAAAGGATATCACCTTTCTATGAAAAAGAAAATTAGCAACTCAAACGATGCTAAGAAAACAGAAGTTGAGCTAAATCAAGATGAAGATTTAGCAAAAAACACTTCTACAACCAATAAGGTTATTAAGAAAGATCTTTGCATAGCTGAAGAATCTTTAACATCGGAAGAACTAACTATCAAGAAAAATATTACGAAAGAAAAAACTTCTAAACTTAAAGCAAAACAAAAAAACACTCCGATAGTTAAGGGCAACAGCAAAGTAGTTAACCGAGTTAAGCAAATGCTTGAAAACAACCCTATAGTAAAATCCAATACTGCGGATAAATCCAAATCAAACGATTCCGACGTTGTTACAATTGTCCTGATCGTTTTATTGGTTCTTTTGGCTTTAGCTCTATTTGCATTTATCGACGGGATTTTGGGCGGTCTTTTAAGTCTCATATTACTTATTATTGGGGTTGTTTTACTCCTTAAGTACTTTGATGTAATATGAAATCAATCAATTACTACAAAAAAGGTCACTCATTTGAGTGGCCTTTTTTACTTTATAGAAATGCAGTAAAACGAAGCAAAGCGCTATCAAGTAGACAAAGACCATCCTACTTAAACTTTCCAAAAACACCTATTTAACTAGAATCAATTTTCATTATTTTCGCTACGATACTATGTTGTGTACCACAAATAAAAAAGGTCATGAAAAAATTACTAGTACTTAAAAAACTAACAACCTTATGCATAGTGATAACTGCTCTAACAGCATGCAACGTTAATAGCAGGTTAATTCAAAAAAGAAAGTATAGAAAGGGGTATCATGTTACAATAAGAAATAAAGTAGCTAATAAGGCTAACACGACAACACCTGTAAAAGAGGAATTAGCTTTAAATGAAGAACCACGGAGTCAAACAACCAAAGAAGACAAGGTTGACATAATCTATAGTAACCTTTTAAGCAAAGACACGATAGTAAATCCCATTGACAAATCAATTGCTGTAAAAAATAGCAAAGCATTAAAAACAAACAAAGTCGAAAAGGAGGAGAAGCTAAAGACAGCAAACACCCTAGAAAAAAAATGGACTTCTACACTTGTAAAGAGAGCCACTTACAACCCTATTATTAAGTCAAACACAGCTAATAAAACTAAAAAAACAAATGGTAAGGGCGCAATGATTGTTTTCGCAATTCTGCTTATCATCTATGTTTCAATATTATTAATTTCTGGCGGAATACCAGGGATTAATTGGCTTTTAATAGTTATAATATTGATTGCACTTTCATACATTATTCTTACGGCTCTTGATGTTCCATATGGGGCAATATTTAGTTGGATTGCCGAAGGAATTCTGTTATTATTGGGTTTTTGAATTGATTCTAATTCACTAAAAACAAAAAAAGCTACCCAACGAGTAGCTTTTTTGTTTGTGAACTATTCCTCTATAAAGGAATATTACCGTGTTTCTTTTTAGGTAATGTAGCGACCTTATTCTCTAGCATTTTAAATGCTCTTATTAGCTTCTCCCTAGTTTGATGTGGTTTTATAACCTCATCAACATAACCTCTGGCAGCGGCATTATAAGGATTGGCAAACATCTCAGCGTATTCCGCTTCTTTTTCTTTCCACTTTTCCTCTGAATTACTCGCTTCCTTTATGTCTTTCTTAAAGATAATTTCTGCAGCTCCTTTTGCTCCCATAACAGCAATTTCTGCGTTGGGCCAAGCATAGTTCATGTCTGCGCCAATGTGTTTAGAGTTCATCACATCGTAAGCGCCACCGTAAGCTTTACGTGTAATTACCGTAACTCTTGGAACCGTTGCCTCACAAAATGCATACAATAATTTAGCGCCATTCGTGATAATTGCATTCCATTCTTGATCTGTTCCTGGCAGAAATCCGGGAACATCTTCAAATACTAGTAAGGGAATATTAAATGAATCACAAAAACGCACAAAACGTGCAGCTTTCTTAGAGGATTCAACATCTAATACTCCTGCTAAAAAAGCGGGTTGATTTGCAACAATACCTANGGATCTTCCGGCTAGCCGNGCAAACCCAACTACAATGTTTTCTGCATAATCTTTATGGACTTCCATAAAAGAACCTTCATCAACCGTTCCTTCAATAACCTCTTTTATATCATAAGGAGTACCTGAACTTTCTGGAATAATTTTATCCAAACCTGCTCTCGTTTCATCTTTACCATGCTCGTAATCTACAACAGAAGGTTTCTCTTCGCAATTTTGAGGAACATAAGAAAGTAACCTCTTTAAATGATTAATTGCTTCAATTTCATTTTCACATGAAAAATGCGTTACCCCTGACTTGGTCGAATGCGTTGATGCACCTCCCAATTCTTCTGCCGTAACCACTTCATTGGTCACCGTTTTTACAACGTTTGGACCGGTTACAAACATATAAGAAGTATTCTCTACCATTAATATAAAATCTGTCAGGGCCGGAGAATAAACCGCCCCCCCAGCACAAGGCCCCATAATAGCCGACAACTGCGGAATTACCCCAGAAGATAAAGTATTGCGATAAAAAATATCTGCATATCCTCCAAGAGAAACTACGCCTTCTTGGATACGTGCTCCACCTGAATCATTCAAACCAATAACTGGAGCTCCATTTTCCATAGCAAGATCCATTATTTTACAGATTTTCTCCGCATGAGCCTCGGCCAATGACCCTCCTAGTACCGTAAAATCTTGAGAAAAAGCATAGGTTAATCGTCCATTAATGGTGCCGTAACCAGTAACTACACCATCTCCTAAAAACTTAGTCTTATCCAAACCAAAATTTACAGAACGGTGCATCACCATTGCTCCTATTTCTTCAAATGACCCTTTGTCAAATAAAAAGTGAATTCGCTCCCTAGCTGTTAGCTTTCCTTTTTTATGCTGCGCTTCAATTCTCTTCTCACCTCCACCTAATTTGGAGTCGGCTATCTTTTGTTCCAGAAGGTCTATTTTCTCTTGCATACTTTGGCTTTTGATAATAACATCAAAAATATAAAATGATTAGGGATTTAAGGCACAAAAAAAGGGGAAACCTTAAGATTTCCCCTTTAAATTATTTAGTTGTAAAAGTTATTTTACAAACATTTTCTTTGTGATTGATCCTTCAGTAGATTTTACATTAATCATGTAAAGACCAGCAGCAAGACCATCCATATCAACAAAAGCAACGTTATCGTTAACTTGTTGAGTAGAAATAATAGCTCCAGAAGTAGAAACTACAGTTATTTCACCGTTAGATAATTCTCCATTAATAACTATTTTCACAGAATTATTTGGTTGATTAACGAAATGAATCATTGATTCGATNTTCGCATCTTCAACNCCAACATTCCCCATATCTCCTGTTTCTATTCCAGCATCAGGAGTAGCATCAAAAGCATGATCTTTTAAAGTAAAAGAGTCACCGCCTCCATCTAATCTAGCCCAACCATAGTGTGTATTACCACTGTTAGTGAATCTTAAAGCTAAATACTTATCAGTAACACCATTCCAGTTTTCACCGTATGGGAAAGCACCATCTACTTCATAAGACATTGTGTTAGCAGCTGCAACCCAATTAACAGAAGCATCTACCATCATACCAAGGTCTAATGCCAAAGCATAGTTATATCCACTTGGAGCTTCACCACCGATTGCAGATAAAGCTGCGTCAACTGGAACAACACTTAGTATACCGTACTGAGTACCATTTACTAGGGTGTCGGTAGCACTGATTGCAAACTCAAACGTAGCGTCACCATCCATATCAAGTCCGATTTGAACAGTACCTGATGCGTTAACAAAATCTGGATCAACATCAGTGTAAATCACTTGTGCATTCGTTGAACCTACCGCAGCAACAACAGCACCAGCAGCAGAACTATAACGAACTAACTTTTTTTGTAAATCTTTTTTCATATAATATATTTTTCGTTAATTTATCTAACAAATATAATACTATTTGTTAAGATAACAAGGTATGTGAATTAATTACCATTTTTAACTTCATGTCTTTCTATATCCAAGTCAGGCTGTTGATCCAGCCAACTTTCCACAGAATACAAAATATTCTCAAGTGCTCTGTTAGCAGATAAATCATAAACGGGATGACCTCCAATTTTAACAGTATTGTTAGCAATAAATGCTGATGCGTCATCAATCTCAGCAGAAATAATAATTATTTTACTTTCCAAATTTATTGGTAACTGGGTTATCTCAGCCAATGGCAAGAAAATGGTTTTACCAACACACTTCTCTAAATTTAGATCTTTTAGCTGCCGAGATAATACATCTCCATCTTTGTAGTTAACAACTTCTTCATCGCTGTTATCTAGGAAATCAACTAACTGATTGCTAGGCAACCCAGTTATTACTTTAACTTGACCGATTGTCATCTTATCTAGAATATCTTGATAAAACTTTTGTTTCTTTTCGTTTTTTAGCTGAACTTGAATTTCTAATAACCACCTATATGTTTTTTTCAAACTAGGCTTCATAATTATTGCCTGCTCAAAAGCTCCTTCAGCCTGCTTAAACTCACCCATTAAAGCAAGACATTCTCCTAGATTATAATGCGCATATGGGAAATAATAGATGATATCAATAGCTTCTAATAAATGGTTAATTGCCTCTTCATACTTACCTTGTCTTATTTTTATTATACCAATACAATTATGCGCTTTTGCATCTCGAGAATTATACTTTAACGCTTTGTTAAAATTATCTTCTGCAGCATTCAAATCTCCCAGCACTGTAAGTACTTTACCCAATTCTATTAATAAAGGCCCTTGATTGTATTCAATATCATTGGCCTTTCTAAATTCTACCAAAGCTTCAACTGGTTCATTTTTTAGATAATGTAACCTTCCCTTCATGATATGGATAAACTCTTTGGAAACTACCTTAAGATTTTCTACTTTAGAAATAGCAATTTCTGCTTCATCAGCATTTTTTAGTGTTAGGTGTAAATTTACAAGTTCTACCAAATAACGATAATCCGTAGCATTTTCCTCAACAACTTTAATTAGTACCTCAAGTGCTTCGCTATATTTTCGGCCATTTATAAAGGATTTAGCTAGATAAAAATTATTTTCCGTTGCAACCTTCTGACTGAAGTATCCATCTTCAGAGGGAGCGTCTATATAACCTAAATCAATTAGTTGCTGCATTGCTGCTTGGTCTGACATAGGGTCTTCCTTCTCCTCACCAGACAAAGACCCACAATCACCCTCTAACTTTTCCCATGACTCTATGTATTTTAGTTTTGGTGTTTCAATAAATATGTCTGTCAACACCTTACCGTCCATGTCTCTGCCAATAGGCAAATCATACATAGCCAATAGAGTTGGGGTTAAATCCAATATGGTAGAACCATAAACTTTTTCATTTTTCTTGATGTTGGGTCCTCTAGCGGCAAACATACCGAATTGACTATGCTCAATAGCTGGACCGGAAGGAACCTGAGGAACATATCTAGGACGGAGATGATCGGAGTGAAAGCCATGATCAGAAACAATAACGATAGTCGTGTCTTTGTCTGTGAGCTTCATTACACGCTCCAACATCATATCATGAAAACGATAAATGCCGATTACCGCCTGATTAAAAATTTCATAATCTTCATCGCTAACCCAATCCAACTTGGGTGGATAAAATTTCATATAATGGTGCGAAAAATGATCAATAGCATCGTGATACACAGCAGCAAAATCCCAATCTTCTTTTTCAATCAATTCCGTAAAAGCTGCATGCATAGAAGTGCAATGAGCAATTACCCTTGCTATCTGATACAAGCGCTTGTCACTCCTTTTATTGAGGTGAAAAACAGCCGGAACAAACGGCATAATTAAATTACCTGTAATCTCATCTGGATGCACTCTAAGAGCCTTCAACGAATCTATTAATCTTTCAGGATGAATAGTCCCCTCTGGCATTTCCCATTCGTCTTTTGCTACTATTTTTTTATCTTTTCGCTCTTGCTGATATAGATTAGACACCATGCAGCCGTTTATAGGCTCTACAGGGTTACTCGGCCACCAGCCTACCACATTAGATTTAAGACCTGATTGAGAAAACATATTCCAAATGGCCTTTACTTTTCTTGACTTGGATGAAACTGGCCGGATAGACCCTGTCGAAGCTACAGGCTCTACAAAACCAAGGATTCCGTGCTTATAAGGGCGAACACCTGTTGCCATGGATGTCCATAGCATAGGCGACAAAGGTGGATCCAGAGTTGCAATATTTCCACGGACACCTTCTGAAACAAACTTTTTTAAAGTAGGCATATGTCCATCCTTCATTAGCTTATCCATTACTTGCCAATCCGCAGCATCCCAACCAAGAACAACGACTTTATTTTTTTTCATTTGAAGAAGGTTTTTTAGTGATTTTAGCTCCTTTATTGGCTTCTCGCCATAATCTTACTCCTAAAGCTCCTAAAGCTAAAAGTCCCAATGTGCCTCCTGGTGGAACTTTGTAAGGCTTACCTTCAAAAAATATTTTTTCGGAATCTTTATTCTTCATTTCTTTGTCTGTATAATTTAGAATCTATACAAGATGATAGTTCCTCAATGGAAACTTCACTGTTTGTAAATTCTTTGATTGCTGCTAATTGCGAAATTGGATTTGCAAAAAGTTCTTTGTGTTGAATAGTTATAAATGGTATATTATTATTTGTCAAAAATTGTTTGGCATTATCCGCTTGTTTTTGAAATGCCACCTTAAGGGCATCCGGTATTCCATCTGCTGACTTGCCTAGCATAACCTGCTGAGAACGCAACACTTCACTAATATTTCTGTCAACAATGATACACTTGTATTTCAAACCTTTATCAATAAAAGGAATTAAGGGTGAAACTACTTTTATAGATTTACCAACAACATTTTTTAAAAAGACGTTCGATTTCATCAATCCCTTTACACCATCAAACTCTGCATATCCATTGGGATTATTGATGTCAGCAACGCGATTACCATCTGTAAAATTCTCAATACCAGCTTTAGCTGCTATTTGCATCATAAGAGATGTTCCTGATCTAGGAAGCCCTCCAATTAATAATATTTCGTCTGAATTCATTTGTATGCTGTCGTCATTAGTTCTTCTATTTCATGGACCTCAATCGGAATATTTTCCATTAAATTAATCGGTTCTCCTGATTCTTGAACAACCACATCATCTTCTAATCTGATCCCTAAATTTTCTTCTGGAATATAAATTCCTGGCTCTACCGTAAAAACCATTCCAGCTTTCATAGGTTTTGTCCACAATCCTAAATCGTGCGTATCCAGACCAATATAATGAGAAGTGCCATGCATAAAATACTTTTTATAGGCTGGCCAAGCAGGATCTTCGTTTTGAACATCCTCCTGAGAAATTAAACCTAAAGATATCAATTCTTTCTCCATTAATTTTCCAACCGCAACATGATAATCTTTTAAATATGTTCCTGGCACTAGCAATTTAGTTGCTCCTTTTTTCACTCTTAATACGGCGTTGTAAACATCCTTTTGACGAGCTGTAAACTTACCATTAACTGGAAAGCATCTGGTCAAATCAGAAGCATAATTTGCATATTCGGCACCAAAATCCATAAGAATAACATCTCCATCTTTGCACTCCTTGTTATTTTCTATATAGTGCAAAACACATGCACTGTATCCCGAAGCGATAATTGGTGTATAAGCAAAACCTTTGGAACGATTGTTTAAAAATTCATGCATTAACTCAGCTTCGATGTTATATTCCATAACTCCTGGCTTAATAAAAGTCAATAACCTTCTAACACCTTTTTCAGTAATATCACATGCTTTCTGCATTAATTCAATTTCTATTGGATGCTTTATAGATCGAATTTCATGCATAATTGGTGCACTTCGCTGATAAGTGTGAGCAGGGTATTTCTTTTTTAATTTCTTAACAAATCGGTCTTCCCTAGTCTGTGCTTCCGTATTTGCTCGCGTATGCTCGTTTGTGTTAATGTATACGTTCTCAGCTTCTGACATTAGNGCATTAAATACTGTATCAAATTGATCTAACCAGTATACTGTTTTAATTCCTGATGTTTCAAACGCTTGTTCTTTATTCAGTTTAGCGCCTTCCCAAACCGCAATTAAATCGCTCGTTTCTTTTAAGAAGAGAATTTCTCTATTTTTCTGCTCAAAACAATCAGGAAATACCACTAGAATACTTTCTTCTTGGTCCACTCCACTGAGGTGCAGTATATCTCTATGCTGAACAAAAGGGTTTGTACTATCTGCACCGGTGGTAACAATATCATTTGAATTAAAAATGGCTAAAGAATTTGGCTTTAACCCTTTCGTAAACCTACTTCTATTATAAATGTAAAGTTCTTTATCTATCTTTTCGTATTTCATTTATTTTCAATTTCGCTAAGCGCATAAAAGTACTTAAAATTAAACTCTCAGGTCTTCTCTTTGTAATATTTTTGATATGATAACCAGAGATATCACTAACTATTTTTGCATATTCCTTATTGACATGTACAATCGCTATAGCTTCCCAAATAAAACGCTCCCTCTCTAGCAAAAACAAAACTATTTGAGCATTCATAAAATATCATTTTGTCGCAATACAAATCATTTACATAAATAGAAGCAAATTTATTCGCGTATCTGAGCACAAACTTTTAACTTTGTACGTATTTTAAAATTTTGTTATGAATTCATCGATTGCAAGAAAAGTATCAATGGCATTGTCTGCCTTTTTTCTAATGATTTTTTTACTTCAGCATTTTGCTATAAACGTCACCTCTATTTTTTCCGGCGAAACATTTAATAATCTCTCCCATTTTATGGGGACAAATTTTGCTATTCAGTATGTAATGCAGCCTATTTTGATTTTCGGAGTGACATTTCACTTTGTAATGGGATTTATTCTAGAACTAAAGAATAATCGATCAAGAGATGTAAAATATGTGAAAAATAATGGATCGGCTAACTCTTCATGGATGAGCAGAAACATGATCGTATCCGGCTTGCTTATACTAACATTCATGGGACTTCATTTTTATGATTTTTGGATTCCTGAATTAAAAATAAAATTTGTTCAAGGCGATATGTCTGGCCTTATTGATCCGGATAATTTAGACAGTGGACTGAGGTACTTTACGGAACTCCAGCATAAGTTTGTAAACCCGATTAGAGTAGCAATTTATTGTGTTGCATTTATATTCCTTTCATTACATCTTCTGCATGGTTTCAGTTCTGCATTTCAATCCATGGGGGCAAACAACAAATATACAAGAGCACTAAGTAAATTTGGGGTGGCATATTCCATTCTAATCCCATTAGGTTTTATAATAATCGCATTATTCCATCATTTTAATCACTGTTAATATGTCAGTTATAGATTCTAAAACACCAGAAGGTCCAATCAAAGAAAAATGGACTAATCATAAAAATAACATTAACGTTGTTAACCCTGCCAATAAACGTCTTATTGACGTTATTGTAGTTGGAACTGGATTAGCGGGTGGTTCAGCTGCTGCATCATTAGCAGAAATGGGATATAGTGTAAAAGCATTTGCCTATCAAGACTCCCCGCGAAGAGCTCATTCTATTGCCGCTCAAGGGGGTATTAATGCATCCAAAAACTACCAGAATGATGGTGATTCGAATTATCGCTTATTCTATGACACAGTAAAAGGTGGAGATTACAGGTCGCGTGAAGCTAACGTATATCGGTTAGCTGAAGTATCGGGAAACATTATTGACCAGTGCGTTGCCCAAGGTGTTCCTTTTGCTCGGGAATATGGAGGTATGCTGGACAATCGATCTTTCGGTGGAGTTTTGGTTTCACGTACGTTTTACGCTAAAGGACAAACAGGTCAGCAACTTTTATTGGGTGCATACTCCGCAATGAATAGACAAATTGGCAAGGGAAAAATCCAAATGTTTAATCGCCATGAAATGCTTGATATCGTAAAAGTAGGTGGGAAAGCTAGGGGAATTATAGCTAGAAACCTAGTAACAGGTGAGATTGAGCGACACTCGGCCCATGCTGTAGTAATAGCTTCAGGAGGTTATGGAAATGTATTTTTCTTATCTACTAATGCAATGGGATCAAATGTAACTGCTGCTTGGAAAATACATAAGAAAGGAGCCTATTTTGCCAATCCTTGTTACACACAAATCCATCCAACTTGTATCCCAAGATCAGGAGATCATCAGTCTAAGTTAACGCTAATGTCTGAATCTTTGAGAAACGACGGTCGAATATGGGTTCCAAAAAACATAGAGGATGTAAAATCTATTAGGGAGGGTAAATTAAAACCCACGGCTATTACTGAGGAAAATAGAGACTACTACTTGGAAAGAAGATATCCTGCATTTGGAAACTTAGTCCCAAGAGACGTTGCATCCAGAGCAGCAAAAGAAAGATGTGACGCTGGATATGGTGTAAACGAAACAGGCGAAGCTGTATATTTAGATTTCAGATCAGCTATACAACGATATGGAAAAGAGAAGGCATTAGTATTGGGGAATAATAACCCTACGGATGTTGAAACACTAAAACTTGGGGAAGAAGTCATTGAGGCTAAGTACGGAAACCTATTTCAAATGTATGAGAAAATTGTAGATGAAAACCCATACAAAACTCCTATGATGATATATCCCGCTGTGCACTACACAATGGGAGGCATCTGGGTTGACTACAATTTAATGACTAGTATACCTGGGTGTTATGCTGCAGGAGAAGCAAATTTCTCGGATCACGGAGCAAATAGACTTGGTGCTTCTGCATTGATGCAAGGTCTGGCAGATGGTTACTTTGTGCTTCCATATACAATTGGTGATTATTTAGCGAATGAAATTAGAACAGGGCCGATTCCAACTAATACAGCAGAGTTTGATTTAGCCGTAAAAGAAGTTTCTGATAGATTGAATAAACTAATCAATATTAAAGGAACTAAATCCGTTGATCACTTTCACAAAAGATTGGGGAAAGTGATGTGGAACAATGTAGGGATGGCGAGGAGTGAAAACGGACTTAAGGAAGCAATAAAAACAATTCGCGAAATTCGTGAAGAATTTTGGAAAGATGTGAGAGTTCCAGGAACTGCTCAAGGACTCAACACAGAACTAGAAAAAGCAGGCCGCGTAGCAGATTTCCTCGAGTTAGGTGAATTATTTGCTTTAGATGCTTTAGATAGAAATGAATCTTGCGGAGGTCACTTTAGAGAGGAGTCTGTTGAGCTAGATGGCGAACAAAAAGGTGAAGCAAAAAGAGATGATAAAAACTACAAATATGTTGCTGCGTGGGAATGGACAGGTGATTCTGGAAAAGCAAAACTGCATAAAGAAGAACTTGAATTTAATGACATTGAGTTAAAACAAAGAAGTTATAAATAGTATAATTTATTCCTAGTTTATTGTTTTTTAAAACAAGGAATAATTAACCAATAAACACAAATAATTATGTCAGGAACTAAAGACATGAATTTAACATTAAAAATCTGGCGCCAAAAAGACCAAAAGTCTTCAGGCAAAATGGTAGATTACAAAGTTAATGGTATATCTCCAGACTCCTCATTCCTAGAAATGATGGACGTGTTAAATGAAGGACTAATAAGCAAAGGGGAAGAACCTGTGGAATTTGACCACGACTGTCGTGAGGGCATTTGCGGAATGTGTTCTTTATACATTAACGGAGAGGCACATGGACCTGATAGAGCAGTTACTACTTGCCAGCTTCATATGAGAAAATTTAAAGATGGAGAAACAGTAACGATAGAGCCATGGAGAGCAAAAGCTTTCCCTGTATTGAAAGATTTGAAAGTTGATCGTTCCTCTTTTGATAGAATTCAACAAGCAGGAGGGTTTATTTCGGTAAATACTTCTGGGAATACGCAAGATGCAAATGCGACTCCTATTAGTAAGCATGACGCCGACAAAGCTATGGATGCCGCTACTTGCATAGGTTGCGGAGCGTGTGTAGCAACTTGTAAAAATGCTTCAGCAATGCTGTTTGTTGGTGCAAAAGTTGCTCAATATTCTTTGTTACCTCAAGGCCAGGTTGAGGGAAAAGAACGTGTTTTAAACATGGTTAAACAAATGGACTTGGAAGGCTTTGGAAACTGTACTAACACCGGTGCTTGTGAAGTTGAATGTCCTAAAGGAATTTCTCTAGAAAATATTGCGATTATGAATAGAGAGTACTTAAAAGCATCTATCACAAAAGAAAGCTAACCTTAATTACATAGTTTTAACAAAAAAACAACTTGGTTACCTAAATACTGAACAAGCTATTCTGCCTTGGGTTTAAGAGAATTTGACAATGTCTGATATTTAATTTTAGAGGTCTTAATTACATTAATCTCGGAATCAAATCTTTTCATTAGCTGGTTAGATTTAGTATTTGCTCCAATCCATATTTCATCTTTTTTTTTGTTTCGTGCTCGAAATGCAGATTCTACAGCAGCAAGCTTTTTACAGGAGGATTCTATCTTATTAAGTTCTACTCTTATTTTTGCAGTAATTTCCATTTTAGACTCATAAATGCTGTCATTTATTTGACCTCTTCCATATGCCAACTGAACATTTTCATTGTAAACTATAAATTGTTGGTTAATGTCTATTAACGACTTATTTACCAAACTAATATTTTCATTTACCTGTTTAATAAATGTGCTTTTGTTTAATATTTTATAATGGCTATTACTAATGGCGTCTCCCAAGCTATTTGATTTGGCGGTATATACTTCACCTAATCCGTTTAATTGACTTGTTGAGGCCTTCATTACTCTTTTAATTTCTTTTAGCTTGTCCCATTCAGCTTCATTGGATTTGATTTGGCTTTTCCCTTTCACAACTTGTTCAAATTCCTGCTGACACTTAACCATTTCATCTTTTTTTGTCGTAATATTTTGATATGCCTCATCCAACGCTATTTTTTTTTCAGAAATGGTTTTAAATGAGGACGCCTGTAGATCAAGAATACTCTTTTTGAGGTTTTCAAAAATTTCACTTCTATCTTCATAATCCCCTTTCACTTTTGAATAATTCTGATTGGCTTGAGAAACATTGGTGTTTATGGCACTCCTAATGTCTTGCGTCTTATAAAAGACAACACATGAATTGAGCACAAATAGGCTTAAAATTAATGAAATTACTGTCCTGTTCATTCGATGATTCTTTAGTTTTTCATTAATATAAAAAAAAATAGTTGATCGATTATTATTGATACTCAAAATTATTATTTCCTATCTATAATGTATTATTCCACTAAAAACATGAAAAATGATGCAACACGTACTTGCTGGAATATGGAATACTAGATTGTGCCTTGATTAATTAAAGGCTTCAAACAGAAAGGAACAAGAAAAATTAAAAAAACTAGGCGCCAACTATCCAGCGATAAATGTCCATTCCGTTTGCGTAGAGTAGTAAACTCAGTAACAATACCATTCCTACAACCTGTGCTCGTGTAAGAAATTTATCACTGGGCGCTTTCCCTGCAATCATTTCATAAATAAGAAACATCACGTGTCCTCCGTCTAATGCAGGGATTGGAAGAATATTCATAAAAGCAAGAATGATTGAAAGAAACGCAGTATTTAACCAGAATATTTGCCAATTCCATTCAGAAGGAAATATGTTCCCAATAGATCCAAAACCTCCTAATTGCTTAGCTCCTTCTTTAGAAAACAAAAGCCCCATAGACTTAACGTACTTCCCTAAAGTCTCAACACCTAAATTGATCCCTTCAGGAATAGACTCGAAAAATCCAAACTCCTCTGTTTTGTAGACCAACAAATCACTTGGCATTTTTGTATGAAACCCTAATGTTCCTTCTTCACTTACATTTACTTGAACTACCATATGCTCTTCTCCTCTATAAAGACCTAATTCAATAGTGGTGTCCTTGTGGTTTTGTAATTCAACCGTAAAATGCTGGAAAAAAGGAAAGGAGTTTCCATTAATCTCTACCAAGCTATCATTTGCTTGCAACCCTGCTTCAGAAGCCCCTGAATTACTCGTAACATCGTTGATGCATGTTGGAATCAATGCTTGAAACATTGGACCTTTTACATTGGCTAATACTATCTGCTCAAAATCTGAAGGAAGCGAAATATGTTTTTTAGCTCCGTTTCTTATTAAGTTTACCTCTCTGTTGCCATCAATCACAATCAAAGAACTAATATCCCCCATAGTCTGAGGTATATTTCCGTTTATGTCAAGGATTATATCCCCTTCCATAAATAGGTTTTCTCCCTCTATACTTTCATCGGCTAAGTGCACCCCATAAATGGCGTTTTCTACTGGCAAATATTCTTTACCCCAAACCCACATTACAGCAATATAAATGAATAAAGCAAGAATAAAATTAACCGTTACACCGCCAATCATAATGATTAATCGTT
>JGI20156J14371_10002502_pt1 | contig 14372 bp, 9 predicted proteins | sample COG_06_FD_14371 | JGI IMG/M metagenome (IMG submission 14371)
TGATGATGTAAAAGATCAATGCATCGGCCTTTTTCAGCCGCAGAGGCTTCGGCACGGTGTAAATGTGTTGGATGGCTTTATCGGGGTGGCTCTCTTTGAACTGGGCCAAGGACTGCTCAAACACGGTGCTTCCTCCTAGAAATGGGAAGGCCACCTTGTAGATGTTGTCCCCCACTTCTTGGGCGGTGATGGGCTCAGTGCGCAGCCGGAAGTCGGTGGTGTTGTGTTGAAAGATGGCTGTGCTGGTGAGGATCATGAGGATGGCCGAAACGGCGGCAGTGGTCACAACCTGTCGTCGGGGCCAGTTTTCGCTTTGTTCCCCCATTGCGGTTTCCTTCAGGTGGATAAAGACGAGGTATGAGGCCAAGGAAATGAACCAAAACAAGGTGTGTTCCAAGAGTTCGAACCGGTCTCCAAACCAATGATCGCCGAGGGAGAAAAAGGTGAAGGTGGCCAAGGTGAGCAGGGTGCCCACAAAGCACCACTTCCGCGCCGTCTCCCTGTTTTTTTGCAGTTCGTGGATGAGCGCACCGGCAAAGAACACAAAGGCGAAGGCCTCCAGGGCACCGGCGACAGCCAGCGCTGCATTGGCGATATGGGGAGAGTCAAGTCCTGTAGACGCGAAGTACTTCTGGAATTGGGCAAAGCGATCGCGGCCCACCCAAAGGAAGTGTGCGCCACCAATGATCTTGTCGAGCAAGTTGAAGAGCCAAAAAATCGACCAGTACATCAGAATGGCGTAGCGCACGAGCTGATGAGGTATGACCGATGGGGGGGTCTTTGGTGTGTCCATGGCAGGGTGTACTGCGCCACAAGCTACCGGAGAGAAGCAGGGAATGGCTTAGAGGTTGAGGGGGTTGCCAACAGCGCCCGCAGGACAAGCCATTGCGTAAGGGAAGGGGGTTGGCGATGCCGGAGATTTGCCGCCATCTTGTGCGCATGGATGCGCAGAGAAAAAAGCCGGTCTTGGTGGTGCTGTCCGGAGCGGGGATCAGCCGCGAAAGCGGATTGAAGACGTTTAGGGACAGTGATGGGCTCTGGGAGGGCTACAATGTGATGGAGGTGGCCACGCCTGAGGCTTGGGCTGCCGATCCGGAGTTGGTCTTGGAGTTCTACAACAAGCGCAGGGCACAGTTGGACGAGGTGGAGCCGAATGCGGCGCACCGAGCATTGGCGGATTTGGAAGACGATTTTGATGTCCGGATTGTGACCCAAAATGTGGATGATCTTCACGAACGTGCGGGAAGCACTCAAGTGGTGCACTTGCACGGTCAGTTGCGTCAAGTTCGGGCCGAGGACAATCCGGGCGTGGTGGAGTCGGACATCTTGACTGTGGGTGGCCCGGAAGTGCCGGGACCCGATATCGCGATGGGAGATGTTGATGATCGCGGCGTGCAGTTGCGGCCACATGTGGTGTGGTTTGGCGAAGCTGTGCCCATGATGAACAAGGCTGCAGCGACGGTAGCCCAGGCCGATGCCGTTCTTGTTGTGGGGACGTCCATGCAAGTGTATCCCGCGGCTGGACTCATTGACATTGCGCCCTCCGAGGTGCCAGTGTTCATGGTCAATCCCGACGCTTCTGCAGCCGATGGGTACCGCTCAAGACTTGATTCATTTTATGCGTTACCGGCTTCGGAAGGGGTGCCGCAATGGGCTGCAGCAATCCGGCTGCGACTTGGGCATTGACGACCGGATTGAATGGGTATTTTCATTCGTGAACTTGTTGGTTCTGAATGTGCTGGAGCCCCCTACTTTTGTGGCAATCTATGTTAAGGCTTTTGAACACCCCCATTTGGATCTGCCTGTGTTTTGTGGCGCATTCCATGTCCGTTTTGGGACAATTGCCTTGCGGGACAGTCGCTGACTTCTCTGTGCTTGGGGCAGGGCAGTGTGCGGACGAGGCTGTTTCTTTTGATGTCGCAGCTCCAGACCCTTCTCTGACTTATGCTTGGGATTTTGGAGATGGGGAGTCTGTTCTGGCCATTCAGCCGGAGCACGTATTTCAGAATGCCATCGGACCGGGGTCCTTGGACTTTCAGGTGACTTTGACGGTCAGCGATGGTGTGTTTGGGCCTGGAGGAGTGGCAGGCTGCACCACCATCCAGACGGTGACCGTTCTGGGATTACCGGATCCTGGTTTGCCCGATTTGTCGGCCATTTGTTTGGGGCAGGACAATTTCCCGGAATTCAGCCTTCCGGCATCCACGTTTGATGGTGCGGGTGTCCTGAGCTGGACGGTGGATTGGGGCAATGGTATGGATACAGTTTTGACGGCATTCAGCCCAGTGCTCGATACGGTGGGGACGTCTTATCCAGACTTCGGTCTTTTTGGGATTGGCATTACTGCCGAAGGTGCCAATGGATGCATGGCGACAGATCAAGACAGTCTGTTTGTCGGAACCAACCCTACCATTGGTTCTGCCTTGCCGGGAAACAGTGTCACGGTGTGCAGTCCCTATGAACTCACCTTTCCCATTCTTGAAACGGACAACAACCTCCCGGGAACCCAATACAACGTGAATTTTGGTGACGGAAACGTTCAGTCGTTTAGCCACCCACCGCCCAGTGAAGTGAGCCACACATATGGGTCCAGCAGCTGTTTCTCCAATACGCCAGGAGGAGAAAACAATGCTTTTGCGGTGACCCTCAGTGCCAACAACCTCTGCGGCAATGCCACGAATATTGTGGAGCCGATTCGGATTCACCAGAGCCCTGCGCCTGATATGTTTGGCATTGGAAGTGTTTGTGTGGGCCCCACTTTCTACTACGAAGCCTTGGGCAGCGGGTTGATTGCCACCCCCACATATTGCGTTCCTGCATACGGCGATTGGAACATCGTTCCAGAACAGGGCCAAGCGCTCTCTTCTCCAGCCACTGCAACCGGTTTTGACATCGCCACCGCATTTCCAGAAGTGGGAGAGTACACCGTGTATTTCACTGAATCCCACCCGAATTGTCAGGATTCAACAGGAACGATTCCTGTGTGCGTGTATCCTGATCCTGATGCTGCCATAGGAACTGTCGCTCCATTGGCGGGTTGTACGCCGTTGACCATTGCGTGGGAGAACCTGACGCCAGAGCCGGACTTGTGCGGTCAATGGGATGTGCGGTGGTATGTGTCTGGCAGCAATTCGGGGTCAGATCCCGATTGGGAATATGCAGGCGACGGGGTCACGTTCTTGAACGACGGCATTTACACAGTGACCTTAGAAATTGGATTGCCCGGTTCAGCGCGCTATGACTGCGTCATTAAGACCGAGTCGTGGACCATTACGGTGACGCAACAGCCCATTGTCAACTTTGGGCAGAGTGGCAACATTTGCGAAGGCGATGGTGTCCAATTCGATTGGTACAATTACCTCGAAGGGATAGGGGGCATTTTGGACTTCGGATGGTCCGTCGATGGCGTGGAAGTGAGTACCTCTACATCCGCCTTGTATCATGTTTTTGAAGCGGCGGGGACGTATGAAGTTTCGGTCATGCTGGAGAACTACTGTGGGGTGGATTTCGATACGGAAACTGTAGAGGTGTTGCCTTTGCCAGTATTGGATTTTGTGGCCCCTGCGCAGGTGTGCCAGGGCGATACGGTCACGGTGGAGGTTGAGGGAGCTCAGCAGTATGCGTGGACCGATGCCGGGGCCATTGTCAGCGACAATCTGTTTTTGGATACGGTGGCGGTGGTCACGGAGTTTGATGCCACAATTGATGTGGTGGGGACAGATGTGTTTGGCTGTGTGAACACCGCCTTCTTTGACATTGAAGTCACCGAATCTCCCGACCCCGAAGTCGCAGGGCCGGGTTCGGCCTGTGTCGGCGATACGTTGGTGTTTTCCTCGTTTGAGCCCGATGGGGCGGATTTGGAATGGCTGACAGGACCAGGAGGTGATGGTGCGCTGCCTTTGGAGTTGCCAGCCGCAGAAGGGGTGTTCCCTGTAACGGTGATGGCGACCAACAGCGCGGGATGTGTGCGGACGTACACATGGGTGACCGATGTATTTGCGTTGCCAGAGTTGGATTTATTCGCGCCAAACCCACCCTATTGTGACCAGCCTTACGAAGAAGTATTGCCTGCAGCTTACCCTCCAGGAGGCACCTGGACAGGCGATGGCATTACCAATCCAGTGGGTGGATTTGACCCGGGTGCGGTGGGAGAAGGGGCCCATACAGTGCTCTATACATACACCGACGGCAATGGATGCACCGCTGTGGATTCTATGTTGGTGATGGTGATGGAGCCCGATACGGCCGATGCAGGCTATGATGAGGTGCTGTGTGCGGATGCCGGGCAGGTTCAATTGGAGCTGTTTTATCCGCCGGGAGGTTATTGGACAGGGCCGTCTTTGGCAGATGACAATGCCGGTGTGGTCGATGTTGCCGGTTTGGCAGCTGGGGATCACGCTTGGACGTACCACTATGGAATCAACAGCTGTGAAACAGATGATGAAGTGGTGTGGACGGTGCAGCCGCTGCCGGAACCTGAGATTTTGACGTCTGCAGGTGAGGGTGCTGATTTGTGCATCGGCGCAGCACTTTTTCTACATGTGGAGGATCAGGTGGGAACGCCTCCGTTGTATTTCTCTTGGACGGGTGCCGATGTCATCAACCCGCTGTCTGGCGGTGACTCTGTGCAATTTGTGTCTCCGGCAACCACAGGTCCCTTCGATGTGGCCGTGGAGGTGCTGGATGGCAACTTTTGTGCTGGAACTGCGCTGTTTACGGTGGATGTTCGTCCACTGCCGGTGGCCCAGTTTTCATTGCCCGCAGTGATTTGCGACAACGACAATGCTCCATGGTCAAACAACAGTTTGGACGGCGTCTTTTTTGAGTGGCAATTTGACAACGGTGATGGGGCATCGGAATACGAACCCAACTACACCTTTCCCGATACAGGGCTGTTCAACGTGTCTTTGACAGCGACCAGTGCCTACGGATGTGAGGATGACTTCAGTCAAGCGGTAGAGGTCATCGGTCCTCCGGTGGCCAGCTATGGGTTGGATACCGATGAGGGGTGCTCGCCGTTGGCCGTGCAAGTCACTGACAACTCTTACGCGCCTTATGCCACCTATGAGTGGACGCTCCAAGATTCATTGTGGGCTTCTCCGTTGCCCCCTTTTGTGGTGTTCACCCAGGACGATACCACCTACGCAGAGACCATCGAATTGTTGGTTTCAAACCAGTGTGGGACATCGGCATTGGAGGACACTTTGTTGGTTTTGACGGAACCATTGATGCGGTTTGCCTTGCTGGAGGACACCGCCTGTGCGCCGTTTCAGCCCACCGTGGTCAACAACAGCTTGGGTGCTCCCGACGTCACCACTTGGGACTGGGGGATTGGCCCGCCTTTTCAGGCCGGGGAGGAGCCCTACCCGCCGTTTTACGACCCCACCGGCCCCGTCACAACGTATCCCATTACCCTAAGTGGTTTTAATCAGTGTGGAAGCCACGACACAACGGTGTCTTTGACCATTTTGCCCAACAGCATCACGGCCTTTTTTACACTCAGCCAAAGTGCGGGCTGTCCGCCTTTGACCTTGACCGCTGTTGATGAGAGTGTGGGCGCCACCCAAAGTGTTTTTGACTTTGGGGGCTTTGGGTTTTCAAATGAGCCCGTTGCGACGCTGACCATGCCGGATCCGGGTTCTTTTACCATTCGTCAGGTGGCTACGAATGGCTGCAGCTTTGATACGCTGGAGCAGCAAGTTGAAGTGTATGCCCCGCCGACCATCAATTTGAGTGGTGTTGATGTTTTTGCCTGTGAAGACGCTCCCACAACGTTGACGGCGCTGACGGAAAACCCGGGATGGGCTGCTTGGTCGTTCTCCGATGGAGGGTTGGGCATTGGACTCTCCGTAGCGCACACTTTTTACGAGCCGGGGGTCTTCACTGCTGTGTTTGAGACAGAAGAGGCGTTTAGTGGTTGTGCCAATGCCGACTCCGTGCAGGTGACGGTATTTCCTGCACCTGATTTGGATTGGTATCCCGAACCAGCTGCGGGGTGCAGTCCTCTCGTGATTCAGGTCGACAACGCGAGCTCTGGTGCGCTCTTTCACCAGTTTGACTTTGGGGATGGTTCGCCGCCAGCCCTCGGCCCCTCTCCGGGCCACACTTTTCTGAATCCTACCGACAGCATCCTTCAGTTCGTGGTGCACTATGCCGCCGAGAGCGACCAGCTTTGTGGGGCACAGGATTCTATTTCTGTGACGGTCTTGCCGACCCCTCAAGCGTTGTTCGCATTGGAAGAGTCTTCGCACTGTGGCGCGCCAGCGCCGGTGATGTTGTCCAACGCTTCGCAAGGGGCGATTGTGGGGCAGTGGTACATCGAGGATGTGCTGGGGTTGGCTGCGGCCCCCCCGTACTTGGGCATTGTGCCCAACTGGACTTTGCAGGAGTCCGGTGAGTATGACATCACTTTGGTGGCATCCAATGATTACGCATGCAGCGATACTGCTGTAGGAACCTTTGACGTTCATGTTCCCGCTGAAGCGCTCGTGACGGCATGGCCTGATTCGGGCTGTATTCCACATAACGTCAATTTTCAAGACTTGAGCTTTAACTCAGCCATGACCATGTTGGTCTTGGATTCGGGCGTGTATTCAGGGTCCCTACCGGCCGACGGTGTGGTGTTGACCGAACCGGGTGACTATCCGGCGATGGTGGTGGCGGTTTCACCCGATGGGTGCAGGGACACTTTGGTGCTTGATCCATTGGTGGCCCATCCTTTGCCGTCTGCTGACTTCAACATCGGAGCAGTAGGGTCTGGACTTGACAACACCACGTTTTCGTTCTCCCCGTATGATACCTCCGCCATGTTCTACACTTGGAACTTCGGCGATGGAACGGAAGCCTTTGACCGTGCCCTCTATTACACCTTTGACGGGGCAGGAGAGTATGCTGTACGCTGGAGACTCAAACAGAATTTGGTTGCGTGGATGTAGAGGTGGAATGGGTGACCATCGAAAACGAGATTCAGGTGTGGGTGCCTACGGCGTTTACGCCTGCGACCAATGGTGTATTTGATGGAATCAACGACGCCTTTGTCCCGGTGATTCGGGGCTGGCCGCTGATCAAGAAGTACGAATTCTGGGTATTCGATCGGTGGGGGAATGAGGTGTTTTACAGCCAGGATCCCAGCGAACCTTGGATTGCGGACCATAGAAGCCCGGGTGAGGCGACGCAGGGGGACCGTTTTCTGGGTGATGGGATTTACAATTGGCTGCTGAGGTTAACCCTTGTAGGAGATACTCCTGATATGGAATGGCCCAAATCCTTCCAGTGCAGTGGTCCGAGACAGTACTGTGGAACGGTGACCGTTTTGCGTTAAAAACCCTTACTGTGCTGTGATTTTGGGGAGGCCCGGAGGGTCGACTTCCACGGTGCTTTTACAAGGCAGAATCTGTGAAGTTTCCGTAAACATGTGTTGTCAGCAGTGGGTGTGGATTAATCATGGCCTTTGTTGATTCAGGCCTATCACTTTCCGAAGGGGCAATGCATTAATTCACCGTACAAAAACTGATTGTACAATATGAAAACTACTTGCTGGCACCTGCTTTGGTTCATCCCCCTCTTGGTGGGCTGTTCCTCGGCCGCGCCCACCGTTCAAACGCCGCCCGTGGCCGAAGCGCCTGCGACGGGGTGCACCGATCGAAACGCTGTCAACTTCAACATTACCGCCGATGTGGACGATGGGAGTTGCCGTTATGACGAGGTGCTTGCCGATTATTTCTGTTCCATTCGCGACATGGCGACGGTGAGGATTGGGATGGATAAGCTCGAGGTTAAGAACAAACTCGGGGTGTTCCCTTATGACATCATGGGAGCGGACGACGGTTGTGAAATCCACATTTACCAAGCGCGCACAGCGGCGCAAGAAATGCAGGTCAAAGACATCAACCTGAATATGGTCAATAACGATGGTTTCCGCGTCTTTCAAGGCGGAGTGCGCAAGTATCGCTTGTTCTTTCGCGCAGGACGGTTGGAGAGCATTTTGAGTGACCAAAGCGAAGGTGGTTTGCCCCATGAATTGGCCTGTTTGGTGAACAGCATGCCCACTATTTGTGGCAGCAACGAGGACTATGTCGTTTGCACAGGCTGCACGGACCCGGCAGCATTGAACTACGATGCCGGTGCCGACGATGAAGACGGCAGCTGTGAGTACTACACTGGATGCACGGACCCCGAGGCGTCTAATTATGACCGCAAAGCGGTATTCGACAATGGCCAGTGTTTCTACATCGGTTGTACCGATTCCAATGCCATCAATTACAACCCCTTGGCGCGTCACAAACAGAGTACCTGCTCGTATTGCCCATGTGACACCGAGACCCATTACTATGTCAAGAGCAGCAATCCGCGCTGCACAGACCCCTGCATCAAAATGAAGCGGCCTGAGCCGCTCGGGGAGAACCCGGAATGTAGTTGGTGTGAGCTGCTCGATGGAGCTGGTGGAGCCACCCTTCAGATCGTCGTGGACGGTGTCAAAGTGAACGAAAAATGAGCGTCAAGATGAAACCTATCAACTTCCTGGCCCTTGTGGCCTTGGCGATGACCTCGCCTTTTGTTGTGGCGCAAGAAGCCAAAACAGTGGTCAACTATCACACTACGGTGGAGCGTATGTTCAACCTAGAAGATGGCATGACCCTATCTCAAGTCAATGAAACTTTGGGTTCGGAGCCTTATGACTTGTTGCAGAACACGCAGGGCGGTTACCTGATCTTGGAGTACAAGTATTTAAAGGCACACCGGAAGCTCAAGGCCAGCGAAGTCGACACGGAGTCGGGCCGCGTGATTGGCGTTCCGCATTACAAGGATGCTTCGTCGGCATACTTGATGTTCAACAACGAGAACCGTTTGGTGAGCTATGTCACGAGCGATGCCTTGGGTGAATTGGAACACCAATACAAGCTGGAGGCAACAGCCCGGGCTTTGGGGTCGGTAGACGCTCCCTGTACCCGGAATTGCCGCATTGCCATTCCTGGCCAGGAAGTGGTGGCTGCAGGCGAAGCGGAGGCAGAGGTTGAGGAAGTCGATGAAGAAGAGCCGGTTTCAACGGGGCTTTCTGGCTTGTTTGGCGGAGTGCGCGACAAAATCGCGTCGGTCACCAGTGAGCCTGAAGTGGAGGCGCCAGCCAGCAATGGTGCTGAAGCTCCAGCAGCGTCAGAAAAGGAGGGCTATTCGGTGGGTGATTTGGTGTGGATTGAAGTGCGTGGAAACCGCGTCAAGGGACAGGTCATTCAAATCCTCGGATCACGCGGCCTGCGCATCAGGTATGTGGACCCAGAGCAGGGGCCCAAAACCACATTGTTGGCGGTGAATGACGTTTGGCCAAGGAGTTGACCATGCATTGAATGTCTACGAGAAAAGGCCCGCGGAAGCGGGCTTTTTCGTGGGGCATTTTGCGGGCTTTGCCCGCTGTGGCGAATCCTTCGTAACCTGCGGTATGCGGAAACTGGGACTCGGGGCCAGCACGGCACTTGTGACGGGAAACATGATCGGGTCGGGTATCTTCTTGCTCCCTGCAGGCTTGGTGGTGTACGGGAACTTGGGCATGATCGGTTGGTGCTGCGCTTCTTTGGGCGCGGTGTTGCTTGCAGCGGTATTTCGCCAGTTGGGCTCTCTGTATCCCGATGCGCCCGGTGGACCATACGCCTATGTGCGTCGAGCTTTTGGTGACCTACCTGGGTTTGCTGTGGCCTGGGGTTACTGGGTTTCTATCTGGTGCACCAATGCGGCCATTGCGGTGGCTTGCGTGGGCTATTTGGGGGTGTTTTTCCCGGCTTTGACGGCCCATGCATGGGCTGCGGCGTTGAGTGGAGTTGGGTTGATTGTGGTGTTCACCGCGGTCAATTCAGCCGGGTTGAGGAAAATGGCCGTTGTGCAAACGGTGACGACGGTGCTCAAGGTGGTGCCCCTCTTGGTGGTGGGGGGGCTGGGGATCGTGCATGTGGATGTGGATGCCTTGTGGCGTGCAGGCACGTATGAGGGTGGAATGCTCGCGGGCATCACTTCGGCGACCACTTTGACATTGTTTGCCTTTCTCGGCGTGGAATCTGCGGCGATTTCCAGTGCGCGCATTCGAAACCCGCAACAGAACATGGGTCGGGCGAGCCTATGGGGCACCCTGTTGACGGTGGTGGTGTACCTCTTGGGTACGGTGGCTGTGATTGGGGCATTGCCGCCAGAGGCGCTGGCTCAATCGGGGGCGCCATTTGCGGATGCTGCTGGAGTGTTTTTGGGGGATTTCGCGCGGCCTGTGATGGCCGGCGCCGCGGTGATGGCCACCATGGGGGCACTCAATGGTTGGCTGTTTATCCAAGGTGAATTTCCGATGGCGGTGGCCGAAGATGGTCTGTTTCCATTGGTATTTGCACGGCGCAACCGTGCAGGCATTCCCTTGGTCGGCTTGGCCATCTCTTCCGTTTTGGCTTGTGCCGTCTTGCTGTTTAGGTTCTCTGACTCCCTCGTGGAAACGTTCACTTTTATGATGACCCTGTCGACATTGTCCGCCTTGGTGCCTTACCTGCTTTCGGCACTGGCTTTGCGGCGATTTTTACGCGGGAAGCCAGGTCAATGGAGGGCGCGGGGGCTGGGCACAGTGGCTGCAGTTTTCTGTGTCTGGGTTATTTTCGGATGTGGTGGGGAAGTGTTGCTCTTTGGTGGCACCCTTTTGGGTGTTGGCCTTGTGCTCCACGCCATGCGAACCGCTATCCGAAACCGTCCATGATCCTGTTCCACGTCGATCCTGATATCCGAAAGGCGGAAACGCTTCCTGCCGAATTCTACACCCGCGACGACGTGTTCGAGGCGTCCAAGGAGCGGGTTTTTGCCCGAAGCTGGCAATGGGTCGGCCATGCTCCCACAAGCCTGCCGGAATCAGGTGCGGTATCACCGCTCACTTTGCTTGGAGGGTTGCTCAATGAGCCACTGCTTCTCAGTCGGCAACCGGATGGCGAAGTGCTGTGCCTCTCCAATGTCTGCACCCACCGGGGCAACTTGCTTGTGGCGCAATCCGGCAAAGCCCGCCAATTGGTCTGCGGTTATCACGGGCGCCGATTCGACCTCGACGGTACGTTTCGTTCTATGCCAGAATTCGAAGATGTAGCAGGGTTTCCACGCCCTTGCGACCACCTGAAGCGGTTTGCCATCAGGCATTGGGCAGGGCACATGTTCACAGCCCTCGATCCTGCCTTTTCGTTGGATGGTGTTGTGCAAGCGATGGAAGAGCGGGTGGGGTTTCTTCCATTCGGTGAATTCAAACACGATGCCCAGCGGGACCGCACCTTTGAGGTGGCCGGTCATTGGGCCCTGTATTGCGACAATTTCTTAGAAGGCTTCCACATCCCCTTTGTTCATCCCGACCTGAACGCTGCTGTGGACTATGATCAATACACCACGGTCTTATTCGACCATGGCAATCTTCAAATCGCACATGCCCGCGGCGAAGTCGATGTGTTTGATCTGCCCGAAGGTCATCCTGAGTATGGGCAGCGCATTGCAGCCTTCTACTTCTGGGTCTTTCCGAACATGATGTTCAACTTCTATCCTTGGGGGCTGTCTGTGAACCTGGTTGAGCCTCTCGCCAAGGACAAGACAAGGGTGCATTTCCGCTCCTATGTCTACAACACTGCACTGCTTGATCAAGGCGCAGGAGGTGACCTCGATCAAGTCGAACACGAGGACGAAGCGGTGGTGGAGTCCGTTCAGGTTGGCATTCAATCTCGTGCCTACACCACGGGTAGATTCTCCCCGCGACGCGAACAGGGAGTGCACCACTTCCACCGTTTGTTGGCGGCCTCCTGGACTTGAGGTTCGCTATCGATCAGGAGGCGCCTTCTTTCAGGCCATTTTTGAGAAGATCAAGTCCATCACCAGGAAGGTGTTGAATCAAAAGGGCCGCTGTTGAGCGGCCCTTTTATCAGATTGTTGCGGAAAGAAGGTGGGTGTTAGCGCTGGATGGCGAGACGCTGTGGCGCGAATCCACGCGGTCCGGCGAGGTAGAGGCCAGGTTGCAGTGCCGACACGTCGAGGACTTGGCTGCCGGGTTGCAAGGTGGTGGTCTGGACCAAGCGGCCATTGAGGTCGAACACGTCAAAGGCTGTGGTTGCTCCCCTCCACACTACGCGGAGGTCTGAGGCTGCCGGGTTGGGCATGAGCTGCCATCCGATATTGTCCATATCTCCAATTCCGCCAAGCACGGTCACGATGATGCAAGACTCCGCTTCACAGCCTTCGGCATTTTCTACCTCGACACAGACTTCACAGTCTCCAGTCTCGGGGCCCACCAAGGTGGCCGTGTTGCCGTCAACGATCAGTTCGCCGCATTCGGAATCCCACTCCACAGTCAGGCCGTCACCGGGCGTGGCCACAAAGGTCAGGCTGTCCAATTCGTTCATGGTCACCAGTCCGGTGTCTCCATCAGCAGTGGTGAGTTCCCCCAATTCAATGTAGGTGCAGTCGTCGGTGACGAAGGGGTGGGAGCAAGCATCGAAATTGCAAGCGTCGGGATCGGGGCACCCAATGGGGAAGCTGCTGCCTGGGGCCACGAAAGACCCATACAAATCGATGGTAAAGCCCAGGCCGTCCCAGTACAAATCCGTGTCGCCAATCACCAGTGAGTTGTAGTTCATGACGGTGTCGCACACGCTTAAGGAGACGGTGGCGATGTCTTGCGCAGCGATTTCGAATCCATTTTCTACAAGGAAGCTTTCTACGTCCGGGAAGAGGACAAAGTAGAGGGGGCCGCCGGTGCTGTCTTGGGCCAGAGGTACGGGAAGGGAGTAGGCGCCGGGATAACCGGTTTCGCAATCCTCGTCATCGACCAGGCCGATGAAGTCGTTTTCTCCCAGTGTAAACAGTGAGGTATCGAAGTAATTGCAATCCGCGGTCCCTGTAGAAGTGCTGTCGTAGTTGCAGCCAGCGGGTCGCTGCAGGCGATCGCGCTGTATTCGCACAGGGTGTTGTCTGGGTTGACACAAGGGTCGAAGTTCAAGGCGTCTGGATCGCCACAACCGTCGGCGAGGGTACTCACGGGAGCCAGATTGAGGCCCAGGTCTCCGAGCGACCAGGACTGCCCATTCCATTCGGAAACGATGGTATTCAGTCCCGCGATGCCCGTCATGGTGTTGCCACAGAAAGAGAAGGTGGCCTGTTCCAATGCCGAGAGCAGCAGGATGGCCTGGAGAGAGGAAAGGAGGCCGTCGGCAACGGCACCGTTGATGTAAGCTTCGAGCGCGGCGTCGACCACAACGGTGACAGGTGCGCCTTCTGCGTCGACCACAGAGGTAATGGTGCCCACTGCAGGCTGGATGTCACAATCTAGATCAGGGTTCAGGGCGTTGATGGGGACCAGCCAGAATCCTTCGCTGAAGTCAAATGTGTCATCGTTGTACTGGCAGTCGGCATTGCTTGTGGCCGTGCTGTCGTAGTTACAGGCCAGGTCGTCGTTGCATCCCATTGCAGCGGCTTCAACGGTGATTGTACCGACCATTCCATTGGTAGCGTGGCTGCCTACGCTGCAGTCATAATTGTATGTGCCGGCCACGGTGAAGGTGTGGGTTCCCATGCAGACTCCCGCAGCTTCTCCTGTGACGGTGGGGAGAGAGAAGGCTTCTGGGTTGTCAAAGCTCTCGCCGGATATGGCGCTGATGTTGCCGTTTACATCGTGGAACCCGCCTTCATTGACCCAAGCGACAGTTTCACCAACGGAGATGGTCAAGTCAGCAGGGTTGAAGTAAAGGTTGCCTGCGAGAACTGTATGGTCGGCGCCATTGCAGTCTTGTGCCAAAGTCAGCGTGGCTTGAAGTCCGAAGGACAAGACGAGGAGGAAGGATAGGAATCGCATGATGTGGTGTTTAGACAGGAGGAATTTCAGAAAAGATGTTTGATGCTGAGGAACATGAGGCGAATTCTTTCGAGCGAAGGGCTGTGAACCAAGTCCTTTATTGGGCCTCAAAAACGAATTCAGGGGGCCATCAGAAGCGTTTGTAGGAGCATAATTACCTTCTTTGTAGGATTTGTCTTACTTATTTACGTACTTTGCTTAGCGTTACCGGGTTGCATCAGGCGACTCGAAAAGCAAGACATTGATTTTGTCCCATTGCACAGGTTACGTTCTGTGAAGTGTGACATCAGATATTGACGGTCATCGCATCTGAATTCGGTCCAAGGAGGATTTTGATTTCTCGTCATAGAAAAGCCCGGCTTAGCCGGGCTTTTTGATGTCAGATAAAACGCCATGGCCTTGAGGCAATGGCATGATCTTCAGTGACTCCCAATTTATTTTGTGGCGTCTGTTACGACCTTGTAGGTAGGGTCTTCGAAGTGGTTGACCTCGATGATGGCATCGGCTCGGTCGAGCAGTCTGCGGCAGTCTGAGG
>JGI20156J14371_10002508_pt1 | contig 14343 bp, 26 predicted proteins | sample COG_06_FD_14371 | JGI IMG/M metagenome (IMG submission 14371)
TATCACTTATAAATATTTCCAAAAAAAGATGTAAAAAAACTCTAGTAAGTATTTTTGTAAACCCCTCACAGTTTAACAGCAAAAAAGATTATAAAACTTATCCTNGAAACCTTAATAAAGACATTAAGCTTCTTAAGAAATTAAAGATTGACTATCTTTTTATTCCTTCAGTAGATCAGATTTATGGTAAAAAAAAACTGAACAAAATTTTATTAAAAAAATCACAAAAAATATTATGTGCTAAATTTAGAAAAGGTCATTTTGAAGGAGTTATTGATGTTTTAGACCGTTTAACAAACATAATAAGACCAAAAATTATTTGGATGGGTGAAAAAGATTATCAACAATTCTTTTTAGCGGTAATTTTATTGAGAAAAAATATAAAACTAAAGTTAATGTTTGTAAAACTATCAGAGACTCTAATAAAGCAGCTTTATCTACGAGAAATTTTTTATTAAATGCTCATAATCTAAAAATAGCTGGAACAATTGCTGGTGAATTATTCAAATTAAAGAAATTGATCAAAAAAAATATTAAAGATAAAAACTTAATAAAAAAAGCCTCTCATAATCTTATAAAAAAATTTAATATAAAGATTGAATATTTAGAATGTAGAAATCTTATAAATTTGAGTAAAAAAATTAAAAAACATAATTTCAAATTATTTGTTGCTTATTATTTAAGTGGTATTCGACTTATAGATAACTTTTAAAGAAAATACGCACTTACTCCTAGAAAAGATACAAAACCAATAACATCTGTAATTGTTGTAACAAATACACTTGAAGCAATTGCTGGGTCTATGCTCATCTTTTTTAAGGTAATGGGTACAACAATTCCAAATAAACCTGCTACCATCATTGTAATAATCATGGACATAGAAATAATCAATGAAAGTAAATTATCCTGAAACCATAATTGAACTATTAATGCACTAATTACTGCAAAAATAATTCCATTTAAAATACCTATATTAAATTCTTTGAGAATATTTTGTGTAAAATTGTTTTTAGTTAAATCGTTGGTTGCTAAAGTTCTAACTGTTACAGCTAAAGTTTGCATTCCTGCATTACCACCCATTGAAGCAACAATTGGCATTAAAAATGCTAGCACAACCATTTGCTCTATAGTGGCACCAAATAAACTAATAACCCATGTTGCTAGAAAAGCAGTAAATAAATTTAATAATAACCAATTAAATCTACGTCTTGTCTTTTTAAAAACACCATCTGTAATTTCCTCATCTCCTACCCCAGCNAATCTTAAAGCATCTTCTTCTGCTTCTTCTTTAAGGACAGTTAAAATATCATCATACATGATCATTCCAACTAACTTATTAGTTTTGTCTACAACTGCAGCTGAATTTAAATTATAATTTTCAAAAACATGGCCCACTTCTTCTTTGTCCATATCAACAGGAATTAATAATTGAGATTCCGACATAATAGACAACATTTTTGTTTCTCGAGAAGTAGTTAAAACTTTAGAAGAAGGAACGGTTCCTATTGGTTTAAAATCCTCATCTATTATGAAAATTTCTAAAAATTCTTCAGGTAAATCTTTATTATCTCTTAAATAATCTATCGTTTGACCTACAGACCAATTGCTTGGAATTGCTGTAAATTCTCGTTGCATAATTCTGCTGCTGTATCTTCTGGATAACTTAAACTTTCCAATAATGCGAAACGATCTTTAGGTGGTAAAGAGCTTAATATAGAATTTTTATCTTTTTCTTCTACATTTTCTAATATTGTGATGGCATCGTCAGACTCAAGATTCTTTAAAAGTCTAACAATGCTTTCAGGTGATAGATAGGCTATAATTTCAGATTGTATTGCCTCATTTAATTCAATAAAAACTTGAGGATCGATATTAAATTTATTAAGTTTGATTAAACTTTCTCTATCGCTTTGATTTAAGTGTTCAATAATATCAGCAGCATCAGCTGGATGCATTTCATTAAAAGAATTTGTAATAAATTCAGCATCATTATTGCTAATCTTTGAAGTAACTACTTTTATATACTCTTTGTTAAATTCAAAATTAACTTTTTTATCTTTTATTTTTTTTATTAAAGACATAAATTTACCTATAAATCAATTTTTGCACTAATAGTGTATAATAAGAATAATACAATTTATAAATGAAGATAGAGATAAAAAAGTCAACAAAACCAGTAAAATACCAAGATGCTATAAATTTCTTAGAAAATAGACTGATTGAAATAAATAGTGGTAAAAATAATGAACTAATTTGGATTCTTGAACATGAAGAAGTATTTACTGCTGGTACCAGCTATAAATCAGAGGAAGTTCTCAATAATGAAATAAATCTAGTTAAAACAAATCGTGGTGGCAAAATTACTTATCATGGGCCAGGACAACTAATTTGCTACTTTGTTATCGATTTAAAAAAGAGAGAAAAAGATATTAGAAAATTTATTACATTAATTGAAAAAACAATTATTCAAAGTTTATTAGAATTTAATATCAAAACTTTTGGAGATCCTAAAAATATAGGAATTTGGATTAAGCATAATGATGAAATTAGTAAAGTTGCAGCAATTGGAGTTAGAGTGAGTAAGTGGATTGCTTATCATGGTTTTGCAATCAATATTGATAATGATCTTAATAATTATAAAAAAATAATACCTTGTGGTATTTCAGATAAAGGTGTGACTAATCTTAAAATGATCAATAACCAAAATTATGAGAATTTAAAAGATATCGTTATTGATAAATTTTCTAAGAATTTGGAAGTCTAAGTCTTTTAGTTTTTAAAAGTTTTTTAAAATAATCAGGTAACAAAGCCGTGTAGGTATACTTCTTATCCTTTATCATAAATTTAATTTGATATGAATGTAGCATTAAATTCTTATTAATTGCCTTGTCAGTATTACTAAATTTATATTTTTGGTCTCCATAAATAGGGCATCCGACAGCATAAAGTTGTTTTCTTAATTGGTGTTTTCGTCCCGTTATAGGTTTCATTTCAACTAAACTACATATAGAATTTTTATCTAAAACCTTATAAAGAGTTCTAGCTTTTTCAACTATTTCTTTATCATTATCATACCTTGTTAAATCATTATTCCATTCACCANANTCTTTCTCTAGTTCTCCATGACAAATNGCNAGATAAGTTTTGTGAACTTTTCTTAGTCTAAAGAGAGATGTTAATAGTTGGGCTGACTCTCTATGTTTAGCCATAATAAAAACACCTGAGGTATCTTTATCTAATCTATGAACTGAAAAAGGTTTGGTATTTTGAAAAATCTCACTTCGAGCAAAAATATCTACTAGATTTTTTTTAGACTTAGTTCCACCTTGAACCGAAATACCTGCACTCTTATTTAAAACAATAAAATCTTCGTTGTTATCAATAATCAAATCCTCATTTTCCTTAATAACCTCCTCTGTAGGAACAAATTTAATTGTTTTTTGAACTATAGTTTCTTTAAAATCAAAATTAAAAATATTAATCACATCACCAGTTTTAACTTTATGTGAGCTTTTTACTTTTTTAGTGTTTATTTTTATTTTTCCACTTTTTAAACTTTTTTCAATTAAGCTTTGTGGATAATTGCCAAGATTATTACGAATCCATCTATCGATACGCATATCGTTGAACGTTGAATCAACGTTGAATGACTTTTTCATGATGTTATATTATTATATAAAAATTAAGCAGTAGCTAATTTTTTCTCTTCAGTTTTATCTTTTGAAACGTCTTTTTTCTTTCTATCAACTCTTTTNGCTTCTACATCTCTATCAACAAATTCAATTACNGCCATTGGTGCATTGTCNCCATATCTAAAACCTGCCTTAACTATTCGAGTATAACCACCATTTCTAGAAGCATATCTTTTAGATAAAGTTTTTTTAACCTTATTTGCTGATGAAATATCTTGTAGTTTTGACATTAACATTTTTGTAGTTTGTAAAGTTTCTTTTTTTCCAAGTGTTATAATCTTGTCTGCTTGNGGTTTTAGGAATTTAGCCTTTGGAAGTGTCGTTGTAATCTGTTCATATTTTATTAAAGAATTTAGCATATTCTTCAATAAAGCTTTTCTATGTTCAGAAGTTCTGTTTAACTTCTTATTNGCCATTCCGTGTCTCATTAGATNTGTTCCTCTAACTTCTTAGACATTTCAGCAATATTTTCTGGTGGCCANTTAGGNATTTCCATACCNAGATATAAAGACATGCCAGTTAATACTTCTTTAATCTCATTCAATGACTTTCTACCAAAATTAGGTGTTCTAAGCATTTCACCTTCAGATTTTTGAACTAAATCACCAATGTAAATATGTTATCATTCTTTAAGCAATTCATAGAACGTACTGATAATTCAAGTTCATCAACTTTTCTTAATAAGTTCTTATTAAATTCTGGTTCAGTTGACACTTCTTTTATAGGAGCTTCAACTGGTTCATCAAAATTAACAAACATATTTAGTTGATCTTGAAAAATTCTAGCAGAATAAGCAACTGCATCTTCAGCTGAAATTGAACCATTTGTTTCAACTTCCATAGTTAACTTATCATAATCAAGAGCTTTTCCTTCTCTAGCTGTGCTAACAGAAAAAGAAACTTTTTTAACTGGGCTATATAAAGAGTCTATTGCTATTAAACCTAATGGTGGTTCCTCTGGTTTATTCATTACAGCTGGAACGTAACCTTTACCTGTGCCAACATTCATTTCCATATGAAAATGTGTATTTTCATCAAGGTTACAGATAACTAAATCTGGATTTAAAATTTCAATATCAGTAACTGGTGTTATATCAGAGGCTTTAATTTCACCAGGACCTTTAGCGTCTAAAATAAGTTTTTTAGTACTTTCAGATGAGCTTTTTAATGCTAAAGATTTAACGTTAAGAACTATATCTGTTACATCTTCTCTAACACCTTTTATAGATGTAAATTCATGTAGCACACCATCAATTTGAATAGAAGTTACAGCGGCTCCTCTTATAGATGAAAGTAAAATTCTTCTTAGTGAATTTCCTAATGTTAATCCATAACCTTTTTCTAAAGGTTCTGCTACAATTTTTGCATGTGATTTATCATCATTAATTTTTACATCTAATTGGGCTGGTTTAATTAATGCTNTCCAATTTTTTGCATTTACATTTAAACTTTCCATTTATTAAACTCTCCTTTTTTTTGGTGGTCTTACGCCGTTATGTGGCATTGGTGTAGTATCTTTAATTGAAAGAATTTTAAAACCTCTTGCTTGTAAAGCTCTCAAAGCAGTTTCTCTTCCTGAACCAGGTCCTTTAACCTCAACTGATAAAGTTTTCATTCCGTATCTAAAGCTTTAGATGCGGCAGAGTCTGCAGCAATTTGTGCAGCATATGGAGTTGATTTTCTTGAACCTTTAAATCCTTTTTGTCCTGCCGAAGCCCATGAAATAACGTTACCATTAGTATCTGCGATTGATATTATTGTATTATTAAATGTTGATTGCACATAAGCAATACCATTAAGAATATTTTTCTTTATCTTCTTTTTTTTAGAATATGAGCTTTTTTTAGATTTCTTATCAGCTTTTTTTTCTACAACAGCATCCTTATTTTCAACTTTGTCAACTTTAGCCATAAATAAATTATTTTTTAAGTGGTGTTAATTTTTTTCCTGCAATCGCGATCGCCTTACCTTTTCTTGTTCTTGCATTACATCTTGTTCTTTGCCCTCTAACAGGAAGTTTTTTTCTGTGACGAGACCCTCTGTAACAAGCAAGATCGATTAATCTTTTTATGGTTAAAGAATAATCTCTTCTTAAGTCACCCTCTACTTTAAAGTTTGAGTCAATATATTCTCTAATTTTTAGAATATCTTCGTCAGTAAGTTCATTAATTCTTTTTTCTCTGGGAATTTCAAGTGATGTACAAATCTGATTAGAAAACTTATCACCAATACCATAGATATAGGTAAGTCCTATGTGAACAAGTTTGTTTTGCGGAATATTTACACCTGCTATACGAGCCATATTTTTGAGAATAAATTTAGCCTTTTATATAAGAAGATGTTCCAAAGTCAACGTCTTAAACCNTAAGAATATCATTAATTTTATTGGTAATTTGACCAATTTCATCTGCTCCATCNATTTCTGTGAAATTTGAATTTTTAATATAAAAATCTAATACAGGTTTTGTAGCCGTCATATAAGTATCGTATCTTGCGATGACCACTTCTAAATTATCATCTTTTCTTTTTTTTAAATGTTCAGCACCACAGGGATGTAATTCAATTTCTTTTTTGTTAAAATAAGCGTTTAAAGTCATATTGCATATATCACAGGTCATTCTTCCCATAATACGTTTTTCAATAATATCTCTTGAAACATTTAAGAATATTGTATGACCTATAGATTGATTAAATTCATTCAATATAATTTCTAAATTAATTGCTTGCTCGACATTTCTTGGGTAGCCATCAAATATAATTCTATCTCTAAATTTTAAATTAGTAATTGATTGTTTCAGCAATTTATTCACTATTTCATCTGAAACAAATTTTCCGTTTGAAATAAGTTCTTCAATTTCACTTCCAAGTTCAGTATTTAGCTTAACTTCATTTCTTAATAAATTACCCGTTGATAATTGAAAATAATTATGCTTCTTTACAATGAANTGNGCTTGNGTCCCCTTTCCAGCACCTGGGGGTCCAAATAAAATTATATTCACGATTTTTACTTACCGAATTTTGTTTTTTTTATTAATTGCTCGTATTGAGAGCTCATTAATCTAGTTTGTATTTGAGTTACGGTATCAATTGCTACAACAACAACAATTAGGATTGATGTTCCACCCAAGTAAAAAGGTATTGGATAATTTGCAATTAAAAACTCAGGCATTAAACAGACTAATGTTAAATAAAGAGCGCCAATTGTTGTAAGTTTTGTTATAATTTTTTCAATATATAATGCTGTATTTTCACCAGGTCTAATTCCAGGAACAAACCCTCCATATTTTCTTAAATTATCTGCAGTCTCAGTCGGATTAAAAGTAATTGAGGTATAAAAAAAAGTAAAAAATATTATTCCTGAAGCATATAAGATCATATAAAGAGGCTGACCTTGTGTAAAATAAGAACTTATATTTAAAAATGTATCATTGTCAGAAAAGCTAAATCCTGAAAAAGTCACTGGTAATAACAATAAAGCAGAAGCAAAAATAGCAGGAATAACTCCAGCTTGGTTTATCTTTAAAGGTAAATGAGAAGACTCTCCACCATACATTTTATTCCCCATTTGTCTTTTTGGATAGTTTATAAGAATTTTTCTTAATGCTCTTTCCATAAAAACGATAAACATTATTGTGGCAATTAATAAAACAAATATTGCTATAATCATGAATGTTGAAACAGCTCCTGTTCTACCTAATTCAAAAGTAGTAACTAAAGCTCTTGGTATTTCAGCAACTATACCAGCAAAAATAATTAGTGAGATACCGTTTCCAATCCCTCTTTGTGTAATTTGCTCACCTAACCACATTAAAAACATTGTTCCAGCAACAATAGTTGAAACAGTAGTTATTTTAAAAAATAGACCTGGGTTTATAACTAAGTTTGGTGANGACTCTAGACCAATNGATAATCCGTAACCTTGAATTGTAGCAAGCAAAACAGTTCCNTATCTTGTAATTTGAGTAATTTTTGCTCTACCTGTNTCACCTTGAGATTTTAAATGCTTAAAGTAATCAGAAACACCAGTTAACAACTGAACAATAATAGATGAGGAAATATAAGGCATTATACCTAATGCAAATATAGCCATTCTACTAACAGCTCCTCCTGCAAAAACATTAAACATGCCTAGCAACCCTTTTTGATTACCATCCATCATTACCTGCAATTGATCTGGGTCAATACCTGGAAGAGGTACAAATGTACCAAATCTGTAGACTGCTAGAATAAATATTGTAAAAATTATTCGATTTTTAAGATCATTAGTTTGAGAAGATGCACTCATAATATCTTAATTATTTTTTTAACTGTATNGATCCACCTGCTTTTTCAAGTTTTTCTACTGCGGACTTTGAGATTAAATCAGCTTCAATATTTATTTTATCTTTGATCTCTCCTGTACCAAGGATTTTTAATTTATCTGAGTTTTTATTAATCAATTTTAATTTTTTTAATAAAGCTATGTTAATAACATCACTTGAATTGATAGTTTTTTCATCAATAAATGATTGAATTTTTTCTAAATTAATAATTGCAATTGCTGCCTGGTATCTTTTGATTGCATTAAATCCTCTTTTAGGCAGTCTTCTATATAAAGGCATTTGTCCACCTTCAAAAGCTTTTATTGCTACACCAGATCTTGACTTTTGACCTTTCACACCTCTTCCAGATGTTTTACCCTTACCAGATCCAATACCTCTACCTACTCTAATTTTTTTCTTTGTAACTTTTCCAGTTGTATTAAGTGTGCTCATTATCCTCTTTTTTCAATTACATCAGAAATTTTTTTATTTCTAATNGTTGCTATGTGTTTTGGTGAATTTTGTTTTGATAAAGCTTTCATTGTTGCTCTAATCATATTATGTGGGTTAGATGTTCCCATAGATTTTGCAACAATATCTTTTATACCTAAAACNTCACANACAGACCTAACAGGTCCACCNGCAATAATACCAGTTCCTTTAGGAGCTGATCTTAAAACAATTTTACCAGCACCATCTTTGCCATAAACATCATGGTGAATAGTTCTTCCTTCTCTAAGTGGAATATGTATTAATTTTCTACGTGCTGTTTCATTAGCTTTCTTTATAGCATCAGGTACTTGTTTTGCTTTTGCGTGAGCTATACCAATTTTTCCTGCTTGATTTCCAACAACCACAAGCGCTGAAAAACCAAATCTACGTCCACCTTTTACAACTTTTGTAATTCTATTGATGTGAACTAATTTTTCTAAGATACCGTCATCGTTCTTATTTTTAAAATCCATAATTAAAATTCCATTCCATTTTTACGTAAAGTATCAGCAAAAGCCTTAACTCTACCGTGATATTTATATATTCCTCTATCAAAATATATTTTTGTTATCTTTTTTTCTTGTGCTTTTTTTGCTAATTTTTCAGCTACAATTTTTGAAATTTCAGTTTTGTTAGTTTTATCCATTGCCCTGATATCTTTTTCTACAGATGAGCATGAGACCACAGTTATATTTTTTGTATCATCAATAATTTGAGCTGAAATATTATTTGCAGATCTAGAAATACTCAATCTTAGTCTGTCTGGAGAAGATACTTTTTTTAACTTTCCAGTTACTCTAAACTTTTTTCTTTGAATTGTGTTTAATTTCATTATTTTTTCTTTCCTTCTTTTCTTAAAATATACTGTCCTTTTTCTCTTATACCTTTGCCCTTATAAGGTTCTGGCTTTCTAAAAGATTTTATTTTTGAAACAACCATTCCCACTTGTTGTTTGTCTGATCCACTAACTTTAACTATAGTTTGTTTTTCTACAGCAATTTTAATACCTTCAGGGATATCAAAGTTTATATCATGACTGTAACCTAGCTGTAAATTTAGCTGTTTGTCTTTAAGGGCAGCTCTATAACCAACTCCTACAAGCTCAAGTATTTTTTCATAGCCTTTACTTGAACCAATTACTGCATTATTTATCAAACTTCTATTCATGCCCCATAATCTTTTTGAATTTTGATCTAATTTTTTTGGTTTAATTGATATTTCTTTGCCTTCAGCAATATCTACATTAAACATATCTAAATCAACGTTTAACGATTTTTTACCTAATGGCCCCTCTATGTTCAAAACATTGCCAGATAGAACTGCTTTTACTTTTTCTGGGATTGAAATACTTATTTTACCAATTTTAGACATTAAAATACCTTACAAATAATTTCGCCACCTACTTTTTGTTTTCTAGCTTCAATATCAGTCATTACACCTTTTGGTGTTGATACAATTGCTATTCCAAGACCACCATTAATTTTTGGTAAGCTATCAGCACTAGAAAATATTCTTCTTCCTGGTTTAGACACTCTTTCAAAAGTGCTAATTACTGGATTTCCTGAGTAATACTTAAGGTCAACAGATAATGTTGGTTTTTTATCATCTGTTTCAATTTTATAATCTTTTATAAAGCCTTCACTTTTTAAAATATCTGCAATCTTAACTTTAAAGTTAGAAGAAGGCAGTGATACTTTTTTATGGTTTCTAAGTAGAGCGTTCTTTATTCTTGCAATCATATCCCCAATTGGGTCACTTAAACTCATATTATCCTTTCTACCAACTGGACTTAGTCATGCCAGGAATTAATCCATGCAGTCCCAAGTCTCTTAAGGCTATTCTTGATATTTTTAATTTTCTGTAAACACCATGCGGTCTACCTGTAATTTGACATCTGTTCATAACTCTATTTTTTGCAGAATTACGTGGTAAATTTGATAATTTTTGTTGAGCTTTAAATCTTTCTTCTAATGATATTTTCTTATCCATTACAATCTTCTTTAAAGCTTGTCTCTTTTTATAAAGCCTATCAGAAAGTTTAATTCTCTTATTGTTTTTATTAATTGCGCTTACTTTTGCCATTTTTAATTATCTCCTTTTTTAATGAACGGGAAATTAAGTTTTTCTAGTAGAGCAAAACTATGCTCTTTNCTTATCGCAGAAATCACAACAACAATATCAAGACCTCTAATTTTATCAATTCTATCGAAGTTAACTTCAGGAAAAATTATATGTTCTTTGATGCCAAAAGTATAATTTCCAAACTTATCAAAACCCTTAGGTGATAAGCCTCTAAAATCTTTAATTCTAGGTAAGGCAATATTCACTAATCTATCTATAAATTCATACATCTTGTTACCTCTTAACGTAACTTTTAATCCTGCATTTGTGCCTTTTCTTGTCTTAAAATTTGCAACTGATTTTTTAAATTTAGTAACAACTGGTTTTTGGCCAGCAATTTTTCCTAAATCTTCTTCGGTAGATTTCATAATTTTTGCATCTGCACCATCTAAACCTAGGCCCATATTTATAACTACTTTTTGTAATTTTGGACCCATGTAAGTGTTTTTAAAACCAAGCTGCTCTTTTAACTGTGGCTGGATTTCTTTGTAATAAAGTTCTTTTAATCTAGGTGTCATTATTTCTTAGCCTCAATTTTTTTTGCTTTCGATTTGTCATCAACAAGTTTTAAATTAGATAAATGAATAAAGCTCTCTTTAGAAATTATTCCACCTTTTTTTTCTTTTGTTGTTTTGACGTGTTTTTTAACAATGTTAATTCCTTGAACTTTTGCTCTATTATTAGGTCTATCAATTTCTATAACTTCACCTTCTTTTTTTCTATCTCTTCCAGTTAAAATTCTCACTTTTAAACCTTTTTTAATCATTATAAAACCTCTGGAGCCAATGAAATAATCTTCATTTGACCTCTATTTCTTAATTCTCTTGTTACAGGACCAAAAATTCTTGTGCCAACAGGTTCACCTTTGTCATCAACTAGAACAGCTGCATTGTTATCAAATCTAACTTTAGACCCATCATCTCTATGAATGCCTTTCTTAACTCTTACTACTACAGCTTTATGAACTGATCCTTTTTTTACCTTACCTTTTGGTAAAGCTTCTTTAACAGCAATTACAATNGTATCNCCAATGCTTGCNTATCTACGTTTAGAACCACCTAAAACTTTGATACATTCAATTCTTTTTGCACCAGTGTTATCAGCTACTAATAATTCTGTTTGTACTTGTATCATTTAGATCCATCCATTACTTGAAACTTTTTATTTTTTGAAAAAGGCTTACTTTCAATAATTGAAACNGTNTCTCCNATTTTATATTTATTTTTTTCATCATGAGCGTTGTATTTTTTTCTTACTTTAACAACTTTCTTTAATACAGGATGTGAATATTTTCTTTCAACTGAAACAGTTATAGTTTTATCGGCTTTATCGCTAGTTACTACTCCTGTTAATATTTTTTTAGGCATTTAACTTTCCTTTTAGTATAGTTTTTAATCTTGCTATAGTTTTTTTAGTCTGTCCTATTTTAGATGGATTTGTAACTTGTGAGTTAATTTTTTGAAATCTAAAATTAAATAAATCTTTTTTTAATTTATCAATATTCTTGATAACTTCATCTTTTGATAATTTTTTAATTTCTTGTTTTTTCATTTTTATACAAATCTTTTAATAAATTTAGTTTTAATTGGTAATTTAGCTGAAGCTTTGTAAAGGGCTTCTTTAGCAATAGTTTCTGAAACACCATCAATTTCAAATAAAATTCTGCCCGGCTTAACTCTACAAGCCCAATATTCTGGTGCACCCTTACCTTTTCCCATACGTACTTCTACAGGTTTTTTTGAAACAGGAATATTTGGAAAAATTCTCGTCCAAACTCTACCTTGTCTTTTCATGTGTCTAGTTAAAGCAACTCTAGCAGCTTCAATTTGTTTACCAATAATTCTCTCTGGGGCCATTGCTTTCAAAGCATATGATCCATAATTTATTTTACTTGCACGTGTTGCTGTACCATGAATTCTTCCTTTATGCGCTTTTCTGTATTTTGTTCTAACTGGCTGTAGCATAATTATTCTTTAACCTCTTTTGGTACTATTTTATTTGTTTCTTGGCTAAATTCTTTAGCAAAAACTTCTCCTTTGTAGATCCATACTTTGATACCAATAATCCCAAAAGTCGTTAGTGCTTCAGCTTCAGCATAATCAATATCAGCTCTTAAAGTGTGAGAAGGAATGCTTCCATCTCTTAACCATTCCGTTCTTGCAATTTCATTTCCACCTAATCTCCCACTAATAGATACTTTAATTCCTTTTGCTCCTAATCTTAGACAAGATTGCATAGCTCTTTTCATTGCTCTTCTATATGAAATTCTTTTAACAAGTTGCTGAGCAATATTTTCTGCAACTAAATATGCATTAGTTTCAGGTTTTTTTACCTCTTTAATATTTAGAGTAACTTCATTGCTAGTAAATTTTGATAAATTATTTTTAATTTTATCAATATCACTACCTTTTTTACCAATCACAAAACCTGGTCGAGAAGTATAAATGGTAACGTAACATTTGTTTGATGTTCTTTCGATCATAACTTTTGAAACACCAGAATTAACTACATTTTTTTTGATATATTCTCTTATTTTAAAATCTTCTATTAAATAATTTCCAAAATCTTTCTTTTTTGCATACCAAACAGAGTCCCATCCTCTATTCACACCAAGTCTAAAACCTACTGGATTAACTTTTTGTCCCATGACTCTCCATTTTTTTTGCTTCTGATAAAATTATAGTAACTGTTGAATATGGTTTCAAAATCGGAGCCGCTCTTCCTTTGGCTCTTGGTCTAAACCTTTTCATAACAACTTTTTTTCCACAATATGCCTCTTTAACTATTAGTTTATCTATATCGTATTGATTNTTATTTTCTGCATTTGCAACTGCAGATGAAACNGTTTTTCTNATTTCTTTAGTAATTCTTTTAGCAGAAAATTGAAGTTCTCGAATTGCAACATCAACTTTTTTGCCTACTATAGCTTTTAAAATTGGATTTAGTTTTCTAACACTAGATCTGATGTTGTTATTAACTGATCTAACAGTGTTTTCTTTTAATTTATTAATTTTTTTTGTCTTACTCATAATTATTTTTTCGTTTCAGCTGGTTTTGCTTTTTTATCAGCTGGTGTATGTCCAAAAAATGTTCTTGTTGGAGAAAATTCACCAAGTTTATGTCCGACCATATCTTCTGATATNGTTACAGGAATAAATTTTTTACCATTGTAGATTAAAAAGCTTACTCCAACAAATTCAGGAATAATTGTAGACTTTCTTGACCATGTTTTAATAGGCATTTTTTTTGGATCTAATTTTTGTTTTTCAACTTTTTTGATCAAGCTTTCTTCAACAAATGGTCCTTTCCACACTGATCTAGACATTATTTTTTAGAATCCTTCCTATTATTTCTTCTTCTTACAATAAATTTATCGGTACTCTTATTATCTCTTGTTTTNAATCCTTTGGCTGACTGNCCCGTAGGTGATACAGGGTGTCTTCCACCTGCTGTTTTACCTTCACCACCACCGTGAGGGTGATCAACTGGGTTCATCACAACTCCTCTAGTATGAGGTCTTCGACCAAGCCATCTAGATCTACCAGCTTTACCTATTTTTATATTTTTTTGATCAGGATTTGAAAGTACCCCAATAGTTGCCATACATCTTGAGTCAATTTTTCTAACTTCTCCAGAGGTCATCTTAATTAATGAATAATTTCCATCTAGACCGCTGATTGTAACTGAAGTTCCTGCAGATCTTGCAATTTTTCCACCTGCTCCGGGCTTTAATTCAAC